>Ga0187847_10000006_pt1 | contig 259307 bp, 194 predicted proteins | sample June2016WEW_4_10_FD_132458 | JGI IMG/M metagenome (GOLD analysis project Ga0187847, IMG submission 132458) | Peatland microbial communities from SPRUCE experiment site at the Marcell Experimental Forest, Minnesota, USA - June2016WEW_4_10 | ecosystem: Environmental > Terrestrial > Soil >...
CACGAAGAACCGGCTCTACATCTCGGAAGTCCCTTTGAAACGCGTAGTGGGCGATATCGAACGATTCCTCACGCCGCTTCTGACTGGGTTGACAATCGCGGGACATCGGAAGATGTCATGGCCTGCGGGAGGCCCATGGCACAACCAACTACCTAGACAATCGTCATGAGCGCCGACCTTTTGAAAATTGATCTCTTTGGACTGGCGTCTCGGCTTACGCACAAGGACACTCATTCCGGGATGTCCGCTTACAAGGGCGACTGGCGAAGGACGTGTTGTGGACGTTTTGTGCCCAAATTGTGCCTGAAGATGTCGGTTGTGGCGATTTGAGCGATTCTGTCGATTGTCGAATCAATAACTTACGTATTTCGAACACCGGCTAAGGTTCGCCCCCCTCCCGGCACCATAAAATCAATTACTTACAATTAAGCATCAGAGGCCAACATGTTTCGGCTTGTAAAAGCGGATAAAGCCCGACCGCATACTCGCCAACAAAATGCTCGCGGACAACGTCAATTCAGGAAAGAAGTGACATGTGTGCTAGCCTGTTTTCCGTAAGTTATACATTGCGGAATGGATCTCAATGTTAGGCCCCTGGCCGCAAATGGGAGCCGAGCCAGATTTACGGCTCATCTTTTTTTTGCAGACAGGAACGTTGGTGTCACTCGTGGATGCGAACACCCGAATGTCCCCCGAAAAGGCTGCCCACCGCGAAGTCTCGCCAGTTTCGAAGCTGTCAGAAGTTGAGGGAGACTTGCGCAATCGAGCCTACATTGGTACTTCCGGTTGGGCATATTCAAGCTGGAAACCGGGATTCTATCCTCAAGCGCTTCCTCAACGGAAATTCCTGGAATACTACGGAACTCAATTGAACTCCGTCGAAGTCAACTACACCTTCCGCCAGTTGCCGACTGAGAGCATGCTTACTGGTTGGCTGGCCGCGACCGGCGCCGACTTTCGCTTCTCGTTCAAAGCGCCGGAGCGGATCACTCACATCCTCCGGCTCAGGGACTGTTCAGGCACAGTCACCGCCTTTTCGCGTGCGCTCGCTCCGGTAGTATCTGCTGGACGAATGGGTGTGGTGCTCTTCCAGCTTCCGCCCAATTTCAAGGCCGATGTGCCTCGCCTCGACTCCTTCCTTGGGGATGCGGATACCTGCGGGCTGCGGATGGCGTTCGAATTTCGGCACAGCACCTGGTTTTGCGACGAAGTGTATGCCGTACTGCAGCGTCATTCTGTCGCGCTCTGTGTTGCCGAGAGCGAAGATTTAGAGACGCCGGATATTGTCACCGCTTCGTTCGCTAGCTACCGGTTCCGTAAGAGTGGATACTCCCCGGCGCAGCTCAAGGTGATTGAGAATACCCTGCGCCAGCGGTCTGCCAATGGCGTGGTCTTCGCCTATTTCAAGCACGAAGAGCAACCAACTGGAGCTATCTCCGCGGTTGAAACACGCCGAAGCCTCCAGCAGGAATGAGCAGCCTTGGTGGCGGCTGGCCGCTCCATGGCCGGCATTGGTCTTTCCGGTGTCGTTAGGTGGGGCGGGTGCACTATGCTCAGGATCGTGGATACTGCCTCGTCCAAGTCCGCCGATTTGGTTCTGCCGGTGCAGGGCGACGAGCAATCCGCCGCAAATCTCGATCGGGCATTTCCCATTCCCGTGAGCCTCATCGAGGAGCTTTGGCACGCGGCAGAAGCGGAAACGTGTGGACTGAGCGTGGCCGAGTTCAGCAGGGTGCTCAGCGTGATTGGCGAAAAAGTCAATCACGGCCTTGCGATCGGCGTGGTTCCCGACGCTGCCACGAGAGCGGCGTTCTATCGTTCCCTGCATATCGCTGAACTTGCACTGGCCCACGGATGCGCTCTGGGCCACGAAGCAGCATGGGAAGCTTTCTTCAGCCGCTACCGCAGCGCGCTTAGCCACGCGGCCGTCTCAATCACGGGTTCCAACACGCTGGGTCAGGAACTCGCTGACTCCCTCTACGCTGAACTCTACGGCCTTCGCCGGCCGGACGGAGAGCGCCGGTCACCGCTCGCTACCTATTCGGGTCGAGGCTCTCTCCTCGGCTGGCTCCGAACCACGCTGGTCCAGCGGTGGCGGGACCATCATCGTCGCACGCATCGCGAAACCACCCTTGACGGCGTGGAAAGAGCTGCACCATCGCCGTCCTCACCAGTACCCTCCGACCTGGACCAACTTGCCGTCGCCGTGGCACGCACGCTCCGGAGCCTTGATGGGGAAGACCGGTTTTTGCTCTCCGCTTATTATCTCGACCGCCAGACTCTTCTCCAGATTGCACGAACTCTCCACATTCATGAGGCCACCATCAGCCGCAGACTTAAGCGACTTGCCGGCGATCTTCGTAAACAACTGATTGTCAATCTGATTTCGATCGGGTTGAGCAAAGCTGCGGCGGAGGAGGCGCTCGGGGCTGACCCGCGCGACGTTGAAATAAACCTGCGCCGATTGCTGCAAACTTCCCAAACATCTCCGTTCTCCAATAGGAGGGAGCATACGGGAACACCTGGTCCAACATGAGCCAACCTCTCCAATTCGAATACCATCCAGACGCGGACCAGATTTGCGCCTTCGTAGAGAACGCACTGCCTGCGCATGAGCGGGAACAGATGCTCGACCACCTGGCCGCCTGCACGGAGTGCCGCGCCGTTGTTGCGCTCTCGCTGCCTCATATTCAGGACCCTGTGGACACCCCGGCGTTGCCCCGTCTCACACCATGGTGGTTCGGGTGGCGCCTCGCGTGGCCGGCAGGCCTTTCGGTTGCCGCGCTTGTGCTTACGGTCTTCTATATCCATCAGGCAACGGTTGTTCAGCAGACACCCGCACTTCCGCAGATTGCCGAAGGCCGCATGGCTGCCTCTCCTGCCCCTGCACGGCAATCGTCGGCTCCTGCGGCAAGTCAGCCCGCAAAATCCGCACCAACCCAACAAGCCCTTACGCGCCGTTCGACCTCAAACTTCGACGCAGGCGTTGCTACTCCGCGCAAAGCTGAAGTCACTACAAATTCTGAACCCAATGGCGCGCTTGCAATTCAGTCGCGAAATTCCGTTGTTCTTGACAAGCTACCCCCGCCAGCTCCGGCGCCGCCAGCCGCTCTCCCCGGACAAATCGCCGGTACAGCCGCCGGGGCAGGCGGCAGCAGAGGCAATGTTCCCACGGGCTCTGCGGGAGCGCTTTTTCAAAATGCGACTCCAGTTCTGCAGGCGAAAAAGCTCGACGCTCCCGAAGTCCCATCAACCACACCCAACCCAATTGCACTCTCCGGCCGAAACACCCAAACGGTCACGGTGGACAACGCAGTCCCTGCAATTCAGACGGAATCCGTAGATATGTCCACCTTCGCCCTATCCGAAAATGAAGCACAGGTCGCACGGTTCATCCAACTCAAACATCCGTTGCCCAGCGGTCTTCCGGCTCTCTCCGCGGCCATGCAGGCGCGGCGGATTGTGGCCATCGATGCACAGAACGGAATTTTCCTCAGCGAGGACGCAGGGAAGCATTGGAAGGCAATTCATCCGCGGTGGCAGGGCCGGGCTGTGCGCGTCGAACGAGTAGGGTTTGCTGGCTACAGCGCCGGTTTGAACCTGGGCAGAGCGCCTGAACCGTTAGCATTGAAGGCTGTCGGCGCGGCTCCTGCGCCCAACCCGTCTCCTTCTCAAGTCGCCGCGGGCCGTTCGCTTGCAGTCGCATCCGGCGCAAGCCTCACAGGCACCGTTACAGATATGACCGGCGCCGTCATTCAAGGCACATCCGTCTCCGTCATCGACAGCGCAACGCACACCGTTCACACTGTCATCTCCGACAAGGCAGGGCATTACCTTGTCGATGGGCTTGCACCCGGGACTTATACAGTGGAGGCCAGGGCTCGAGGCTTCGCCAGCCTGAGGGTTGCGGACGTAGCCGTTACTTCCAATCGCCAGAACGTGGCAAATCTCTCCCTGCAGGTTGGCGCGGCCACCCAGGCCGTCACCGTGAACGCTGATTTCATCGACCTGCTGACAGGCGCTGCGGATCAAAAAGCTTCCGCCAAAGCGAAGAAGCAGGCTGCGCATGATGCTGCCACAACGGTTCCCCCAGTCTTCGCAATCATCACCGACAATGGCGAGCGCTGGACAAGCGCCGACGGTGTAACGTGGGAACGCCCATAAAATGCCAACACTCCAAATTATTTATCGCTGACCTGCAAGTTTAGAAAACTGCTGCGTTCTCCTGTCAGACAAGTAGCCGGAAGCTCATAGCTCCGGCGCCGCACAGGAGAACTCGCATGAACGTCCGCCGTCCTGATGTTTCCCTTCGCACACTTCGCTTCTTCGCAGCAGTGCTGCTCGTTGGCTTGTGCGCATCGCTTTCTCTTTTGCAGCCGCAAGTTCGGCGCCTCGGCGCGACATATCGAGACGGCAAATTGGCCGTCAGCATCCCATTCAACGCTCCGGAGTCGGGCTCCGGCCGGCTGACCATCGAAGTTCTTGACCCGGACGACAAGCTTTTGGGCCACGTAGAGCGCAGGCTTGAGATCCGTAAGGGCGATGGCGCGTGGCAGCAAACCCTGGCACTCTCTAAGCCAATGCCGTTCGAAGACCTCATCTGGCAGCGCATTCGCTACCGCTTCGAATACGACAATGCCGGCCTGCCGACAATCGACGGCATCGAATCAATCTCGCAGATCATCAGCAGGCCGGTCATTCATATCCTGGGGCAAAAGGATTACCTGGCCGGGAGCCAGGCATCCATTCGCGTCATCGTAACTGACGCCAATAGCAACGGCCCGCAAACAGGCTCATTGCGCATCGATCTTCGCATCCCTGACCGCGAACCGCTCGCGCTGTTCTCCGGAAACCTGAATCACCGGGGAACCGTAGAAGCGAGTTTGCATTTTCCCGCGGACCTTACAGGCAACTCCGAGTTGCATTTTGCCGTGGACACTCCCATCGGCTCCACGGAGTACACCCAGCCTATTCAACTTGAAGAGAAGGCGGCCATTCTTCTGACGACGGAGAAGCCTATTTACCAGCCCGGTCAGACCATCCACGTGCGCGCGCTCGCGCTCGATCGCGTCGCGGATCATGCGGCAGCAGACCGCAAGCTCACCTTCGAAGTAGAAGACTCACGCGGCAACAAGGTCTTCCGTAAAGCGACGGAGACCGACAAGTTCGGCATTGCCTCGGCTGAGTTCGCGCTCGCAGATGAGGTAAATCTAGGCACCTATCACCTGCGTGCGCTCATGGGCGACGTGCAGGCACCGGCGAATACCGCGGAGATTGCACTCGATGTGGAGCGCTATGTTTTGCCAAAGTTCAAGGTCGCTGTTGAGTTTACCCAGAAGGGCGGCAAGCCGAAGCGCGATTATAGGCCCGGCGACCACGTCACTGGCACCGTGCATGCCAACTACTTCTTCGGCAAGCCAGTCAGCGATGCGGAGATCACCGTCAAGGCATCCAGCATGGATGTGACGGTCTTCGAAGCAGCCTCATCATCAGGCAAGACAGACCCCAACGGTGCGTATCCATTCGACCTCAAACTGCCTGGCTACTTCGCCGGCCGCCCGCTCAGTCAGGGCGCGGCGCGAGCGCTCATCGAGGCAACGGTGAAGGACTCCGCAGCCCATGCGGAGACGCGCGGCGAGCCCATCACCATCAGCGAGTCGCCGCTGCTCATCACTGCGGTGCCCGAGGGTGGCACTCTCGTCCCCGGCATCGAGAATGAAGTCTTTCTCCTCGCGTCGTATCCAGACGGCAATCCCGCAGGTGTCACTCTTACCGTTCATCCGCCTGGCCGTTTCGATCGCATTCCCCTGAACGGCGAAGTACCTGCCCACGACGCCAAACTGACAACCGATGCCTCGGGCGTTGCCGTCTACCGCATCAATCCCGGCTCTGGCATTCAATCGCTCCACATTGACGCCGACGACCATCACGGCAACCGCACCAGCACCACAGTTCCCCTTGAAACCCGCGGCGGCGCGGACCAGATTTTGCTGCATACCAATCGCGCCATCTGCAAGACCGGCGATCGCATCCAGCTCAAAGTTCTCTCCACGCGTACCCGCGGCACAGCCTATGTCGACGTCGTCAGGAATGGCCAAACCATCCTCACTCGCGATCTCGATCTGGAGGAAGGACAAGCCAATCTCACACTCACAGCCACACCGGAAATGGCCGGCACGCTCGACATTGACGCCTATCTCTTCGGCCGCGACGCGCAACCCGTCGCCGACCATCGCCTCCTTTTCGTTCAGCCTGCGGACGAACTGAAGATCGAGACCGCTGCCGACTCTCCCGTTTACCGGCCCGGCTCTGAAGCTCGCGTGCGCTTTCATGTCACCAACTCGCGTGGAGAAGGCGTCCAGGCTGCGCTCGGATTGCAAGTGGTCGATGAGGCTGTGTTTGCATTGGCCGAAAAGAAGCCCGGATTCGCCAAGATCTTCTTCTATCTGGAGCAGGAAGTAATGAAGCCGCGGTACGAGATCCATTCGCTCTCAATGGGAGATTTGGTCGAGCCACAAGACGCATCGGGCGGCGAATCGCAGAACCTGGCTGCACGCGCTCTCTTTTCCGCAACTGAGATGACCAACCCGGCAAAGGTTGACATTGAGTTTGGCCGGAGTCTTCCGCAGGACAAGTTTGAGGAATACCAGCAGCGCTATCGTGCGGCCTTCGAAGATCAAGTCCGCTGGCTTGCCGTCCGGCTCAATCAGCAGCTTGAAAACCAGTCCGGCAATACAGACATCGTGAAGGCCTTTGCAGCGATTGAGAAGGACGCCGCGTCGCGCGATGCATGGAACACGCCCCTGCACATTGAGCCGGCCTCCTGGTTTGACAATCGGAGACACGTCTACCAGGTCCGTAGCGCAGGGCCCGATCATCAGTTCGACACCGCTGACGACCTCATCGTTAACATCGAAGAGCGCACTGGTGCAATCGTTAATCAAGGTGAGGGAGGCGCATTCAATCTCCGCATTGAACATGACCGCGGCCCCGTGAACAATCTCGCTGAAGTCAGCGGCACGGTGATCGATCAGACGGGTGCGATCATTCCCACAGCGACAATCACTCTCCGCCAAGCTTCCACTCCTGAGACGCGGACCGCTCACTCCAACCCCGCAGGACAGTTCACTCTCTCCGCATTGCCCGCTGGCCGATACAGGATCGAAATCCGGTCTCGCGGATTCGCCACTCTCTCCAGCAGTTTCTCCGTGCAGCCTCGTGATCGCGCCGTTATCTCCGCTACCCTCAATGTGGGTGCAATGACCGAATCCGTCATGGTTGAACAAGCAGCACCCATGCCGATGCCCATGGCGTTCAACGGCATGGTGATGGCACGAGGAGCAGTCGCCGGAATCGTCGATGCACCCATGGCGATCGACAAAAAAGTGGCGCTCGACAGCTTGCAGATTTCCGGCCGATCCTTCACGGCTCTCAAAGCGAAAGCCGAGCCGGAAGCTCCGCACGTCCGTTCCTACTTCCCTGAAGCCCTCTACATCAACCCTGAGATCCTTACAGACGGCAACGGCAATGCTGACATCTCCATTCCCATCGCCGACTCCATTACCACGTGGCGCATGGCCATGCTTGCATCCACCCAGTCCGGTGCGCTCGGCTCAGCATCCTCAAGCCTGAAAGTCTTTCAGGATTTCTTTGCGGACCTCGACCTTCCCGTCACGCTCACTCAAGGGGATCGCGTCTCAATTCCCGTTGCGATTTATAACTACTCTGGTAAATCCGGCAAGGTCACCCTCAAACTCCAGCCCGACGATTGGTACTCCCTCAACAACGACACCGCTGAGAAGACTCTGACAGTTGAATCGGGCCGCGTCGGTGGTTCGCAGTTCACCCTGAACGCCAACCGCATTGGAAAATTCAAGCTCACTCTCTCCGCCCGCATGAACGATGGGGAAGGCCGCGAAGATATTGTCGTCCGCGAGATCGAAGTCATTCCCAACGGCAGCGAGCAGAATGTCGTCTTCAATGGCCGACTCGAGTCAACCGCACAACACGAACTCAAGTTTCCCGCTGACTCCATCCCTGATGCCACCAGCCTGCTGGTGCGCGTTTACCCAGGACCGCTCAGTCAGATCATCGAAGGCATGGACAGCATTCTGCGCATGCCCGGCGGCTGCTTTGAGCAGACATCCTCCAGCACCTACCCCAACGTTCTCGCGCTCGATTACATGAAGCGCACCAAAAAGCTGACGCCCGAGGTTCACGCCAAGGCCGAGGGATACATCGCCAATGGCTATCAGCGTCTCCTCACATTTGAGGTGCCAGGCGGTGGATTCTCCTGGTTCGGCCAGACGCCTGCCAACAAAATTCTCACTGCCTATGGCCTGATGGAATTCAGCGACATGTCCAAGGTCTCAGATGTCGATCCGCGGCTTATCGAGCGAACCAGCGCATGGCTCGTCAGCCAGCAGCAGCCCAACGGCAGTTGGAAGCCGGACACGTCCTTTATCAACGAAGGCGCAACCAACCGATTCAACTCCGATTCGCTTCGCATTACTGCCTACATCGCCTGGGCTCTGGCAAACACCGGATACCACGGGCCCGCCATCGACAAGGCCCGGCAATTCATTGAGTCCTATGCGGGATCAAAGCCTGATGCCTACACGCTCGCCGTCATCGCCAACTTCGCTGCCGATTTCGGCAGCGACCGCGAATTCACCCGCCGCTCCATGCAGGCACTTATCGATAAGCGCACCGAGACGGGCGATCAGGTCTCATGGACCGCCGAAGAAACCGGTGTCTACTCCACCGGCCAAAGTGCCGCAATTGAAACCACGGGCCTCGCCACTCAGGCTCTCCTCAAATGGGGACAGGCTTCGGAGACCGTACGCAAAGCTCTCAACTTCATATCCTCAAAAAAGGAGGCGGCCGGCAACTGGGGCACCACCCAGGCCACCATCATGGCCCTGCGCGCACTCGTGCTCGCCACGGAACTCAGCACGTCGAATGTCCAGGGCTCTCTCACAGTGATGCTCGACGGAAAACCTGTGCAAACTCTCCAGCTGACAAACGAGAACAACGACCTTCTGCATCAGTTTGTTTTTAAGGGAAATGAGTTCATTCACCCGCTGAAAGACACTTCAATTCAACTCAGCTTCTCAGGCAGTGGCACATTGGCGTACCAGGTCGTTGGCCGTTACTTCACTCCCTGGGAAGAGAAGCCGACAGCGGAACCGCTCTCCATCGACGTTGCCTATGATCGCACGCATCTCGCCCAGAACGACGTTGCCACCGCCACGGCGACCATCCGCAACAACCTCTCGAAGACAGCCAATATGGTCATGGTCGATCTCGGCATTCCTCCAGGATTCGAACTGCTCAGCGAGGATCTGCAATCCCTCCAGGAAAAGACTGCCGGACAGCTAAGTGGCCGCCTGGAGAAGTTTTCTCTCACTGCCACCCAGGCGATTCTTTACTTCAATGCGCTCTCAGAGAAGCAAACCGTAACCATCAGCTTTCGTCTGCGCGCCAAGTACCCCATCCGCGCCCGCACGTTTGCATCGCATGTCTATGAGTACTACAACCCGGATGTACATGCCACCGCACATCCGGTTCAACTGGAGGTCACCGGGCGTCACTGATCCTGCCACCGTTTATCAATAGGTGATAGTGACAGTAATTGTATCGGTGTAACTACCTTGTGCGGTAAGCTCCAGCGCCGGTATTTGTCCGTAGACAGTAAGCGGCTGGGTAGCTCCATTGCCGGTGCCGGCCACCGTATCCGTGCCAACGGTATTACCCCAGTTGGTGGTATATCCGGAGTTACTGAAAAGCTGATATTTCAGCAAAGCTGAACCTGGACCGGTCATACTGCGGTTCGTAACAGTCGCACCCGTCGCCACGCCCGCATTCAGGCCGACATTGTAGGGAGTCAGGTCGGTGCAATTCACTGAGATCGTCGATGTGGATTGAACGAGCGTGCGCGTGTAAGTGCCGAAGGCCATATTAGTTGCTGAAATCGAGCAGGCTTTGGCAATGATCACAGTAACGGAGAAGGTGGTCGTGGCTGTGTTCATCGTATCGGTATAAGTGCCCGGCGGAACAACCTGGCCCGCTGTAACTTGCCCATAAACGGTAAAGCTCGTGGTACCGGATCCGGACAACTCGTTGCCGGTAGTGTCGCCCCAGTTGTTGGTTCGCGCAGCATCGGTGAAAAGCTTGTAGCCCAGCTCGACGCCATTCGGACCGGTCATATACCGCGTGGTTTCTGTTGCTCCCGCGCCGGCACCGGTATACATGACAATGTCCCAGCCGTCCGCACCGCTTTGGCAGGTAATCTTTCCAGTACCAGTACCATTCAGCAGCGCACCAGAGTAAGTCCCGAAGTTCAGGGTCGAAATCGAGAGCGAGCACGGGAGTGCCGCTGCTCTCCAACTACCGAAGGCAAGCATAAGCAATAGCATGGATCCGAATCTTCGCATCATGGCTTTATCTCGTGACAACGGAGTGGTCCAATCGAAGGAATATCTCCGGCTACAGGCTTGTAGTCGAAGACCGAGGTGCAGCGCCGCCCGTCCGGCCGCTCGACTGTGAGTTCGTTGTGCGGACCGAGATCCTCAACGTAGGCGTCGCCGTCATATCCAACTGGGAACACAGTGCCGGTGGCCCGCAAGGTTGCTGTGCTGCCCAGCTGCACCGCCGCCCCGGCCTCATCCACCAATCGCAGCAATGCGGCATGGCTGAATTTAATCGGGAACTTGACCACAACGCCCGATCGATCCTGGGGGCGAAACTCGCGCTTCACATCGTTAATCGAGGCCTCCGCCGGAATATCGGCAGGATCAATCGCGACATGGTTCAGATCGAACGAGCGCATATCCGGTACCAGTAGCCGACCGGAGGAGTTCGTGCTACCCACGTCGCGATTCTCCTGCGTTACGTGCACATGCGCCATGGGGCTCGTATCCACAATGGCGAAACTATCGAAGATCGTGTTCGAGGGAAACAGGCTCTTGTCGACGAAAGAAACTGCGCCCTGAGATTCCATACGTAATGTTGTCACGCCGTCATCGCTGTCAATGCCCGCCGTAAACAGGCCCTTGGGTGATTTGTATTGCCCCTGGGCGAATGCATGCGTCGAGTCGCCGGCGGAGAGATAGGCCTGGTACCCCCAATCGCCAACCATCGGCGCAGGCTGTTGCACCTGTACCTGTCCCGAACCGTCCGACGACACACCGACGCTGATCGAGTTGCGCTTGCCGAATGGGAGGATCAAGCCAACCTGCAGCCCGCTACTGCCTTTGTTCACGAGGTCGCGAAATTCGGTGGCGTACAGCGAGACGTGGTGAATCTGGATCGAATAGTTGGCAGTTACAATCTGCGAGTGCTGCGCCGACGCAACACTTTGCTGCAGCAGGACGGGAGAAGCATCCTCGTCGATCCCGGCGTAGGCTATGCCAGCCGAACCGAGGCGCTTGAGAGACAAACTGGTGAAGGCGCTAAGCTGCTTCCGTGGTACTCCGGCGCCGTTCAGTGAGGCCACATCCCTGTAGTTGCGATTCGCAACAATCGCGGAGCCTCCCAGGCTGAACACCCTGCCGATACGCTGGGCTCCCGCGGAATACTGCGCACCGAATTGCCCTGAACCGAAACTAGGCGCCACGGCAAAATTAGCCACGCCAAGATTGCCTATCTGCGCCACTCCGCCCCCGCCCGCGATGAATGTGCCTGGAGTCCCTTCAACACTACCCTCAAATGTGAACTTCCGGCTCAGGCCGCGACGATAGATGGCAGTGCCCGCCATCCTCCCATAGTCGTTGCTCACTGCGCCCCACTCGCGCCGCACCAATCCCGTTTGCATAGCGAAGGTCTGCAGACCCGGGGCAAGCATCGCAGAGCTGGCATAAAAAGGTTGAGTTAAAGTCACCTGTTGACCCAGCGAGTTGGTCAGCGTCATCGAAATCGTGCCTGCCCCCGATACCACGGGGAGCTGCGGTATCTCAAAGGGGCCCGCAGCAATCTCGCTCGATGCGCCCAGGTTGCCGTCAGCCAGCACGTTTACGGTGGAGGGAACTGCGGCCGAGCCCGAGATCGAAGGCATCGGAAAAGTGACAAGATCCGGGCGCATGCTGAAATCTGAATTGATCTGCACTCCCTCGAGGTGAACCGGACGCGTCCAGGCAAGCCCCCCCGTGATGAAATCGCCCAGGCTATAGCGGCGCAGCGTATTTACGTCGGCCCATGTATAAGCTGAATCGAGCCGTACCGCCGTGTTGGGCCCAACGGCACTCGGAGTCGCACCCGCATAGGCCAGCCATTCCGAACTCAGAATTCCCCAGGGCGAAAAAACTCGCGTCTCGAACAACCCGGTCCCGCCTGCCCTGCCGCCTGTGTATGTTCCCACGGTGTCGTAGTTGAGTGTCACGCCGGTGCCGCTATCGATCACTCGACGTCCTCCAGTATCTTCTCTTCCTAAGGGAAGCAGCACCGTTGGCAGCAATGCACTATCGCTGGCTGTCACGTGGAGCACCTGGTTCTTCTCATCGAGAACCCAGGTCAATCCAGGTATGGCCGATAACGAGACCAAGCCGCCGGTTTCAGAAGCGCGAGACACGGGAACCCGGAAACGGAGATCGCGCAGTTCATCTGGCCGCGCCAGCAACTTGCCGTGCCGCAGGGTGAATTCGCCGATCTTGCCGATGAAACGACCATTGATCGCAACGTCAAGAAACAATGTCTCATCGCTGTCTGCGCTCGATGCTGCGCCGGAAGCCGGCTCTGATCCTGAAGCGGAAGCTGCGCCAGAAGCGGGAACCGGACCTGAGCTGGAAGCAGCGCCGGCGGGAGTAGAAGCCGGTGCGGAATCCGATGCGCCCGCCGGACCCGTCCCTGGGCCTGCCTCCGCGATGCTGTCCCCACGTACAGTTGGGGTGACGACTGTGTCGGTCGCTCTAGCCCGTTGCGGCAACAAAGCCATCATCAGCAAGAGAATACCCGCCCACTCAAGCCACCTGGCCACCGTGCCTCCAGGATCATGGCGCCGAAACAAAGCTAACCTGCTGTTTGACCGCGCCTGCATCCGAGTGGGCTGTCAACAGCAGGGTTTCCTTTGGCAGCGGCAGCGGATCCTGCGCGACTATGGGCCAACGCCGGGTGGCGCCAGCCAGAATATAGGGCGATGCGCTGACCTCTTCCTTCAAATTCCGGCCGTCACTCGCCAATAACTCAATCCCGTTGATCACTTCATGGCTGAGCCCATCGTTGACTCCCACCAGGAACAGCTTTCCGCCATCTATCTCCATGTGAAACTGCACATGCGAGACCGCGCGCGTCTCCGGCTTGGCAAAGATGGGAATGGAAAGGCGGAGCACCATATGCACTATCCCCGGCTCGGCTGGAGGCGGAATCTGGTCGATCAGAATGCGGTAGGTTGACTCACGTCCAACCGGCGGCTTACGCAGAATGATGCGGATTACCTGTAATGCCCCCGGAGCTATTCTGGCAATCGGAGGGCTCAGCACTACTGCGTCTGAAGCTGTCAGTTGATCCTCGCCATTCTTCTGATCCCAGGCGTAGGCACGGATCTGCACAGCGGTTTCGCTGTTGCCCGTGTTCGTCACCGTCAAAGAAGAAGATCTTTGTCCGGGCGAAATGACGATGTTGACTGGCACAACAGACAACGACTGCCCCCTGGCCGCCGTGCCTGCGAATACGAGAACGACAACTGTGACGGCGAACCATTTGACTGCCGCCATCAGTCGGCATGAGCTCCGTACAATCATGGAGACCCCAATGCAAACGCGGCTATAGCCGTTCCACAATTGCGCACCCCGAAGCGTCATCCGCAAGGTGGCTTCTTCCTTGCCGAGTCCCCACGAACAGTCTTTGTCCGTGGGATGGAAGTAAAAGCCACCCTCGCGTGATAGCAGAAAGGGCGTGTGAGTTATGGAACCGCTCTAACAGTTAATAGGTGACTGTTGCGGTAATCGTATCGGCGTATCCATCCGCTGCGGGAGCTGTCCCCGCCGGAATGTTTCCGTAGACTGTCAGTGTCTGCGGATTCCCGCCAGTTACGGTCCCGGTACCGGTCCCGGCCACGGTGTCCGTGCCAACCGTGTTACCCCAGTTAACGCTTCTCCCGCTGTCTGAGAACAACGAATATGCCAGCGTCCCGCCATGATACGTGCCGGTCATCTTCCTGGTGGTCACTGTCGCACCGGTTGCCATACCCGCATTGAGGCCCACATTGTAGGTCGTGCCGCCGCTGCAGGTGACCGTAATCGTGCTGGTACCGGGCAATGCTGTGCCGGTGTAGGCTCCGAATGACAAGCCTGTGGCGGAGATTGTGCAGGTACCCTGAACCGATGCGGTCACTGCGAAAGTCGTGGTGGCCGTTGTTGCAAAGGCTGGAGCAGAAACCATAGCCAGCACCGCGAATCCCAGAATGGCCGTGGGCAATGCGGACCTACGAGCGTAACAGAACTTCATAACGATTACTCCTGATACAACACAGGTTGATTGGATTGAGATTGAGTCCATCCGACAGTAAGTCGGACAGCATCAGTTGCCGGTCGAATCGGATAATTCCACTGTGATCGATCTAACGTGCACCACTCTGTATTCATCTTGCCGCCGAGTATCGAACGCAGTCTTCCCGTGCTCGCTGCGCACCAGGAAGCGAGATCAATCGGTTTGCTAGGGCAGGCAGCTGAACAACACGGCCCGGACCCGACAATTTGCGATTGAATGTTGCCTGAACAATATTGCTGCTAATTACTGATTACAATAGTACATTCTGGTTAGTCGACACAGAGAAGATGCACCCGAATAGTACACAAAAGAGACTCGGAGATGGTTACCAGTGGCTTTCAGACGGACTGCTGGCCAACCTTTGCAGGAGAGTAATTAGCCCAAGCAAAGGAATTCTTCGTTGATCGTTTTTCCGGCGCCATCGCAGGCAGCCGACCTTTTCTTAATAAGTCACAGTAACAATAATCGTATCGAAATATGCACCCGCCGACACGTGCTGCCCAGCCGCAATCTGCTCATGGTCGGCAAACGCCTGGGCCGAGCGGTTGCCCGTCCAAGTCGCCGCGTCGGTGCCCACGCTCTTATCCAGGGAAACCAGCCTTGGTTGAAATGAGTTGAGCGCATTGCCTAACAGGGCCGTGCCGGCGCCGGTCAACGCTCGAAGAGTCAAATTGGCGCCCAACCCCGTGCCTGCGCTAAAGTTCACGTTGTAAAGGGCTTGGTTGCTGCAGGTTACCGACACCGGAGAGGTCGCATTCGTCGTCCCACCAGCGAATATCCGGGATGCCCTGTCAGTCGCCGAGGCACGGCACGTGTCCTGAACCACCGCAGACACGCCGAACGAGGCGCTGGCAGTCGCCGCACCTGCGGGCCTGAGCGTTAAACCCGACCCGAGAATACCCAAAACTAAGACCGGTACCGCGTCTCTGATTGACATCGCTGTTCTCTTACCCTGAAAACTGCTGATGGGATCCTTATCGGCAGTTCCTGAGGAAAACTTAACGTCTGATGCGAATTTAATTTCGAGGGCTGGCTTCAAAACCAGCGAGTACTTAAGTAATTACAAAGAACGTGAATAAGGAGCTTCTTCATTTTGATTAGGGTTGGCATTCAGCGAGTCATGACAGCCGGCCGAATCAAAAAAGCGGAGATTAATCCTCGCCTGCCAACATGAGGACATGTCTCCCCGGCTCGTCTGGATGCTCGGGCGAGGAATGGTCGGGTTATTCCGGAATGCTGAGTGACAAGATCGAGCGCATCGACTTGATCGACCCGATTGGACCAAGGAACCCATTGGTATTCTCGTCCGATAGGTTGAATCGCGCCCCCATCTTTAGTCCATTGTGCATGCCAGTCGGACTGCCTGAAGATGGCAGGAGGAAGGCGGTTGGTCGCTCTCCTCGGGGGATTGACGTCTCTCCGATACCACTCCGCCAGGTCTTCGTTCTCAATCGTGCATATCGCCGGCTTTCAGTCGGCAGCCCCGTCGAGGCGCTTCCAGTGGATGCATTTCTGTTCCAGATCGCAACCAAGCATGGAGTTACAGGGATGAGCGTAATTCCGGGTACCACTCTGAATCTCGAAATCCCTATGAGCCGAAAGAGGCGCTCATTGCTGCTGGCCCTGCCTTTGCTCTTGACGGGCGCGCTTTCGCCCCAGCTTTCCCCGGTTGCGCAGGCGCAGGCAGCCCCGGCCTCCCGCTCCGCGGAATCGCAGATGCAACATCATTACGACTCCGCATTCCAGCTTCAAAACGCCGGCAATCTGCCTCAGGCAAATTCGGAATACAAGCTCTTTCTCGCTATCGCTCTGCATCGCATAGCCAATGGCCACGCCAATACTGGGGATTATGCTCATGCAGCGCCACTGTACGACGAGGCGATCAGACTGGCGCCGGACGATCGTAGTGTGCGAATCGATTACGCCGGGGCAGCTCTCGATGCGTCTGATTGGACAAAAGCGAAAACACTGGCTTCTCAGGTTCTGGATCAACTTCAGAAAGACGCGCAACCGCCTGACCCGCACACAGTTTCCGTTCTTGCGCAGGCGCTTTTGGAATCGGGCGAGCATCAGGCAGCCTTGGAGCAATTTAGAATCGCTACCCAGTTGCACCCCGGGGTCGACACCTCCTCTGCATTGGCCGCTGCTTATCTGGTGCTTGGGGATCATATGAATGCTTCGAAGATTCTTGATTCCATGCCGGAGAAATTCGGGGACTCAGCAGAGCTTCGTATGAAGTTAGGCATCCTGTACGGCAAATCAAAGTTCTTCGATGAAGCAGACCAGGAGTTCAAAAAGGCCATTGCAAAGGATGATCGGCTGAAGGGCGCGCACTACTCGTTGGGTGCGAGTTACATGATGCAGTCTGGAGAGCCCAGCTTCAACAAGGCGGAGGCGGAGTATCGAAAGGAACTCGCGCTCGATCCCGATAACTCACTTGTCTACATGCCGCTCGGACGCATAGCAATGGCCCAGCACAGATACGAGGAAGCCGAGGCGGACCTGAAGCATGCCGTTCTATTGAATAAGCAGAGTGCAAGCGCTTATATTGCGCTGGGCCAGCTTTACCGCGAGACACAAAGAAATCCCCTGGCGGAAGCCGCCTATCGAAGGGCTATCGCCTTAACGCTAGATCCTTCAATCAATGGATACGAGGTCGAGCAAGCACACTATTGGCTTGGGAAGCTCCTGATTCAAAGCGGTGGCTCTGCGGAAGGCCGCAAGGAACTGGATATCTCGCGAAATCTTCTTTACCTGAAAGAGCAACGGGTAGAGTTCAGGCTTGCCGGAGACCCCGCTCTCCAGGCGCCGCTCGAAAAAACTCATGAGGCTAATCCCGAGGATCTGGCCGCACAGAAGGCGTTTGAGAAGCGAGTCGGACCGCCGATCGCCAGCAGCTACGACAATCTTGGAGTCAACGCGGCAAATGCGGGCGACTTTGTAGAGGCGTCTAGCTATTTTCAGCAGGCAGCGAAGTGGAATCCAAGCCTTAGCGGCATAGATGAGTACTGGGGCCGCGCGGCCTTTGCCGCAAAGGAATATGCCGAAGCGGTGGAACCGCTCAGCCGCACGCTTGCACTGCATTCGTCAGATCCACATGTGCGAGCGATGCTTGGCTTGAGTCTTTGCAGGGTTCACCAGTACGGCCGGGCTGTTCAGGTTTTGCGGCCAATAGAGGACAAGATGGACGCAAATCCGGAGCTCACCATCGCGTACGCCGGCTCGATGGCCATGGAAGGAGAACCGGGCACGGATTTGACCCGGCTCAAATCCCTCGAAGAGGCGAATTCGGAGATTCCCCTTGTTCACTATTTGCTGGGTGAAGCGTACGCCGCCAATAAGAACTACGGACAGGCAGTGGATGAACTGCGTATTTCCTTGAAACAGGACCCCGCCAATGCGGAAACAAAGAACGCTCTGGCTCTCACATACCAGGCGCTCGGCCAAAAGACAGAAGCACTTCAACTGCTCTCAGATCTCGCGGAATCAAGATCGAAAGATGGCGAGGTTTATTACCGCGTTGCGCAATTGCAAATCGAGCTCGGGTCAGCCAAGGCTGCCATCAGCACACTCCAAACTGCAATCCGGCTTAACCCCATCGATGCCGCATACCACCAGGAACTTGCGGAAGCATATCGGCAGAATGCACAACCGGCTGACGCCGAGCGCGAAACTCAGCAGTCGGCAACGCTCGATGCCCTGAATGCAATCAACCATCCATCAGGAAGCGGTAATTAGGTCAAGCCCCGGGGTTCATTCGCGTCCGATGCTTAGAATCGAACACATTGTGTGCTCTTCGCCGGGACCTAAAGAAATAGCGGATTCCAGGATGTTGCTTGCCTCCACGCAGGCCATACCTCGCCACTCATCATCGCCAAGATCGGCCAGCGACGCGGCTCCCTGCTGCCATGGGTTCCAAACCACCGTCGTCGCCGAGCCCAGCTTTTCCGTGCGGATGCTGCGGTGCAGAACGGGGTCAACCAACTCCAGCGGGGCTTGTGTGTTCAGGTAGGCGTTGTCGGTGGCCGAGGTGAACATCACATCGCCTGACTGCACTTTCTCTCGATTTGCATCGGTGTTGTCGAGATACGTAATGCCATCGAGCCCCCGCACCCGCACGCTCTCGATCTGACCCACGCGGAAGTAGGTATGGAGAGCCTCTTCAAAACGCAGATGAGCAAGGCCGGTATTGCTCGCAGTCAGTTCCATTCTGAGAGAGGTGCCTACCGTGATGCGATGCGTCAGCCGAAATTCATGCGGCCACCAGAGGAGCGTCGACGCGTTGCTCTCCGTCGAGCAGACGACCACGACAGTCCCCTCTATCTCCTGCGTGATGGATTCAAGCCGCCATTGTTTGGTGCGGACCACGCCATGAGTGGGCGCATGAGGGTCGTCTGTCTTGGCTCGAAACCAGGGGAAACAAATCGGAACGCCTCCGCGAATCGCCATCCCGTCCTGCCAGTGCGACTGATCGCTGACAAAGATCACCTCGTCCGTGCCAGCGGGCTTCCACGCGGTCACCTGCGCTCCGTGAAGGTAAATCTCCGCAGTCGCCGCTGGAGACGTGATGCGGACTTTGGGCAGTCCACCGTTGCCCGGCACTAGCTCCGCAATTCCAGCGATTGCGCAGCGACGATTCAATGCATCAATGTCTTCGAGTTGATCCATCACAAAGAGAATTGTATGCCGAAGAGCCGCAGCCCTTCGACAGCTCCATCAACGGCCCGGGACAGACGCAATCAGCTACCTTTCGCCTTTGGCGGCTTTGTCTGTTTCCACTTCGCGCTCGGTCAGGTGATCGAACCATGTGAACTTTAGAATCAGCGAGGTGACGGCGATCGAGCCGGCAGCCATCGCTACGCGGTCCCATTCCCTAATTACGATGTACAAAGGCAGCGCCACAAGCGAGACCTGCCAGACGATGCCGACCGCGACGTTGAACACGTCGCGGAAGAAGTCCTTGTTGCGCTTGAAGCTGGGATCTTCTGCAAGCACCTTCCTTAGCACCGGACCCCAGAAGCCCCATGGCCGCACGCGGCGATAGAAGTCCATCAACACCGCATCGTCTTCCGCCTTGGTCAGCAGTGTTCCCAGCAGGCAGCCGATCAGCGAGATGCCTACCACCATCGGGAAGATCACAACGACTTCCATGTTGATGCTGAAGTGTGCAAGCAGATTCTGCACAAACGGCAGCATGGGAACGATTTTGGGAGCAAGCAATGCAGAACCAATACCGGTCAACATGCCCCAGAAGTAACCCCAGCCATTGAAGCGCCACCAGTACCATTTCAAGACATTCGACGCGGTATAACCTCCCCATAGGCCAGAAACGATCCAGACCACCACCTCGTTGACCGAAGTGACGTTCCAGCCAAACAGCACGCCGATCACGATCACACTGAACGAAGCCAGATAACTCAACCGCACATAGGTTTTGGGCGACGCATTGGGGTTGATGTAGCGCTTGTAAATGTCGTTGACAAAATACGGAGGAGCCGCGTTGACCGTTGCTGCAAAGTTGGACATGAATGCCGCCAGCAAGCCGGCGATCAGGAAGCCCAGCAGTCCCATTGGGACAAAGCGGGCCAACGCCAGCGGCAGCACCAGCTCAAAGTCCATGTGCGTTCCCATGGCGCGCAGGTCTGGACCGAAGAAGGCGGCCGCCAGTACCGTCAGACCCATAATGAGAAAGTAACGGGGCGGGGTCAGCACGATGTTGACCCAGGCACTCATCATCGAGGCCTCGCGCGGGTTCTTGGCAGAGAGAACGCGCTGCATGTCATAGTTCGGGGCGGGTCCCGCGGCCGAAATCGGAATTCCCTTGAACAGCAGCATCATCACGAAGAAGCCGAACAGTTCGTATCGGTCTTCGGCAATCTTTTGCGTCGCCGCAGGCAGGATTGTTGACCAGTCCAGGCCCAGATGCCACCCGAAGAAGATGTTGTCCCAGCCCGCGGGAACCACGCGGTGCAGCATCTCCGGCGCAACCTTGCTCATGGCGATAATGCCCACGGCAAAGGAAGCAACGGAGAGAATGAAGAACTGCACAACCTCAGTGATGACCACGCTGATCATGCCGCCCTTGATCACATAGATGGCGGTAATGGCGATCAGAATCAGGGCGTACTCGTTGGCCGAAAGATGCCATGGCAGATATGTCTGCGCAAACTTGCCGATGCCCTTGAATGCGTATGTGAAGAATCCGATGATGCTGACAAACGCATAAATCACGACGATAATGTGCGACCACTTCGCGCCGCGGCCGGTGCCGAAACGAGTCTTGATCCACTCTGCACCGGTCATGACGTTGGAGCGGCGGAGCCACGCGGAAAGATAGACCATCAGGAAGATCTGGTTGAACGTCGGCCAGAGCCACGGGATCCAGACGCTCTTGAGACCGTAAACGAACATCCAGGAGACCAGCAGCATGGTGCCGCTGATGTCGAACATCCCTGAGGCATTTGAGATGCCCAGCATGTACCACGGCATGGTGTTGCCGCCCAGAAAATAATTCTGCATGCTCTGCGATGCTCGGTGAGAAACCCAGTATCCAATGAGCACCGTGCTCAGCAGGTAAGCAACGATGATGGCTATGTCGATGACTTGCAGATGCATACGAACGCCTCTTTCTACTGCAGTTGGCCTGCCAACAAAAACACCAGTGACGCTTGCCAGTTGATTGCATAGGAGGCCAACTGATCGGCATAGACCCTGGCTGGCGGCAAGTCCCTGGGTAGAGCTTTCAAAACCGCGTCCCCGCGTCCGGCATTCGGCCCACCGGAAAGAAGGCCTGGCCATGGCGCCGGAAGATTGCTTGAACCGCTGGGGCGATGATGCGGATGCTGGAAAGCGTGTTCGCCAACCTGGGTCACCCACGATAGCGAAAAGGTGTTCCGGCCCAGCAGACAGTGCAAACTGCCTCGAGCCATATCCTCGAATGCCGGGTCCGGCTCAAAAAGATTGGCGATCAGAAGATAAACGCGGTATCCCGCCGCAAGCCCATTCGATCCCCAGACGGAGTCTTTCGATCCCATGCTGATGCGGTAAGGGTTGGCACGCATTCGCACCACTAGCGCATGAGCTGCCGCGAGAGCCAGAGGAAGAAGAAACGGAAAGAAAAGCAGAACAGCGGCCGGAGACGGCAAGGCCCTGCCGCCGCGTAAACTCCGATGAGACAGGGAAAACCTACTTGCCATCTTTTACCGCTTTGCCTCGTGCAAGCCGCCCAGGTTGATTGGAAAAGCGCAAGCAGTCTCTCACATCAACCTGATTACTGACAACGTTCCCGGACACAGCGGGAGATTGGATGAATTGGCTCGCGCAGTCCATTTTGCACGTTCGTGCGATGATACGCAAATGGAATCTTCCCATTTCCAGACTATCGCGATATGCTCTGGAAAATCGTTTGATTTGATTTGGCTTTGAAACGAAGACTATACTTGCGGAACGTTTCCGGGTGAGGGAGCAAGCGTAATGAAGTTCGGACATTTCGACGACCAGCAGCGCGAATATGTGATAACGCAGCCAGATACACCGCTGCCGTGGATGAATTACCTGGGATGCCAGGCTTATTTCGGCATCATCTCCAATACGGCGGGTGGTTATTCGTTTTATCGAGACGCACGCCTGAGGCGGCTGACTCGGTACCGGTACAACAATGTGCCAATGGATTTCGGCGGGCGCTATGTTTACCTGCGTGACGATGAATCGAAGGAGTTCTGGTCCCCTTCATGGGAGCCCACCCGGCATCAATTGAAGGACTACACTTGCCGCCATGGCATGGGCTACACGGCCATCCGTTCCCAGTACACCGGCATCGAAGCAGAGTCCCGCTACTTCGTGCCCCTCGATGAAAACCTTGAAATCTGGCAACTGACCATTACCAATCGGCGGGAGACAAAGGCGAACATTTCCGCCTTCGCCAGCATCGAATTCTGCCTGTGGGATGCGCAGGATGACGCCACCAACTTCCAGCGCAATTTCAATACCGGCCAGGTGGAAGTTGAAGACGGCGTGATCTATCACAAGACGGAATATCGCGAGCGCCGCAATCATTTTGCCTATTTCGCATGCTCGGAGCCGGGTGCAGGGTTCGAGACCCAGCGCGAGGCCTTTCTGGGCGGCTATCGGGGCTGGGATCGGCCAGCCAGCGTCGAAGCCGGCGAACTGAAAAGCACCATTGCGCATGGCTGGTCGCCCATGGGCGCGCACCACGTGAAGCTGGAGTTGGCGCCCGGCGAAACGCGGCAAATTGTCTTTGTGCTGGGCTACCATGAAAACCCGGTGGATGAGAAGTTCGACCCGCCAGGCTCGCAGACAATCAACAAGAAACTCGTCAGGCCCGTCATTGCGAAATACCTCGACGCGAAACAGGCCGACGCAGCCTTCGAAAACCTGCGCGTGTATTGGGATAGCCTACTGGGCGTCCTTCAGGTCAACACGCCAGACATCCACACCAACAGGATGGTGAATATCTGGAACGCGTACCAATGCATGGCCACGTTCAACATGTCGCGGTCGGCATCGTTTTACGAATCTGGAATTGGCCGAGGGCTGGGCTTCCGCGACTCCAACCAGGACCTGCTTGGATTTGTGCACATGGCGCCCGTGCGGGCGCGCGAACGGATCCTCGATCTTGCCGCCACACAGTTGCCATCCGGCGGCGCATACCACCAATACCAGCCGCTCACCAAGCGCGGCAACAACGATATTGGCGGAGGGTTCAACGACGATCCGCACTGGCTCATTCTCGGCGTTTCCGCTTATTTGAAAGAGACCGGCGACTGGAGCATTCTCGACGCGCCCGTCCAGTATGACAACGAGCCCGGATCGGAGCAGCCGCTTTATGAGCACTTGCAGCGCAGCTTCAACTACACACTTGCCCGCCTGGGCCCACACGGTCTGCCGCTGATTGGCCGCGCGGACTGGAACGACTGTCTGAATCTGAATTGCTTCTCTGACACACCCGGCCAGAGCTTCCAGACCACGACCAACAAGGATGGCAAAGTAGCCGAATCGGTTTTCATCGCAGGACTTTTTGTGCATGCAGGCCGCGAGCTGGCGGCGATTGCACAACGACGCGGGTTGGAAGATGAGGCTTCCGTTTATATCGGTGAAACCAAAAAAATGCTTGCCGTGATAGACAAGCACGGTTGGGATGGGGAATGGTTCCTTCGCGCTTACGATGACTTCGGAGCCAAGATTGGATCGAAGGATTGCGAGGAAGGCAAGATCTTCATCGAGTCGAATGGATTCTGCGCACTGGCGGGAATCGGGCTTGACGACGGCAAGGCCGAGAGCGCAATGAGCGCTGTGGGCGCACACTTAGCCACGAAGCACGGCATCGTGGTGCAGCAGCCGGCTTACTCCAGATATTATCTGCAGCTCGGCGAAATCTCTTCGTACCCGCCGGGATACAAGGAGAATGCGGGCATCTTTTGCCACGTCAATCCGTGGGTCATGATCGGCGAAACACGCCTCGGTCATGGCGATCTGGCGCATGACTACTACAGCCGCATCAATCCTTCGGCGCGCGAGGAGATCAGCGATCTGCATCGCTGCGAGCCTTATGTCTACGCGCAGATGATTGCGGGCAAGGACGCGCCTACATTCGGCGAAGCGAAAAACTCGTGGCTCACAGGCACGGCCGCGTGGAACTACTACGCCATCGTTCAATGGATTCTGGGCATTCGGACATCGCTCGATGGCCTCGAGATTGCGCCAGTGATTCCGAAGAATTGGCCCGGATTTACCGCCACGCGCACATTTCGCGGCGTGGTCTACAGGATTTCCATCGAGCGCAAGGGAGAAGGAAATGCAATTGCGCTCACGGTGGATGGTAAGTCGATCGAGGGGACTGTTGTGCCTGTGCCTACAGATGGGCGAAAGGAAGTTGTAGTCAAGGGGATTCTGAGCTAGCTGAACAGAGGAGCAAGGACTTTGTATATCGCCAGCGAACAGCGCTACGGCACCATGATTTATCGACGCTGCGGCAGGAGCGGCATCCAGTTGCCGGCCATCTCACTTGGCCTTTGGCACAACTTCGGCGGTGTCGATGTTTTTGAGAATAGCCGCGCCATGGTGCTGCGTGCCTTTGACCTCGGCATCACACACTTCGACCTTGCTAACAACTACGGGCCTCCACCAGGAAGCGCCGAATCGAATTTCGGCGAAATTCTCAAGCACGACCTCAAACCGTATCGCGACGAGTTGATCATCAGCTCGAAAGCTGGCTACCTTATGTGGACCGGTCCGTACGGTGAGTGGGGATCTCGCAAATATCTTCTGTCGAGTCTTGATCAAAGTCTGAAGCGCATAGGTCTGGAATATGTCGACATCTTCTATTCGCATCGACCCGATCCACTGACGCCACTTGAGGAAACAATGGGTGCGCTCGATCAGGCCGTGCGGTCAGGGAAAGCTCTCTACGCGGGCGTCTCGAATTACACCGCATCGCAGACCGCGATCGCCGCAAAGATCCTTCGCGAACTCGGAACTCCCTGCTTGATTCATCAGCCGAAGTACTCCATGTTCGATCGCTGGGTCGAGAACGGATTGCTCGATGTGCTCGGCAATGAAGGCATCGGCGGCATCGCCTTCTGTCCACTCGCTCAGGGATTGCTCACCGACCGCTATTTGCATGGCATCCCTGGCGATTCGCGGGCGAGCAAACCGCATGGATTCCTGAAGAAGAACGATGTCGACGAGCCGCATCTAGCAAAGGTTCGCGCGCTTGCCGCAATTGCCGTGGAGCGTGGACAGTCACTCGCGCAGATGGCTTTGGCATGGGTGCTGCGCGACGAGCGCATGACCTCGGCGCTCATCGGAGCCAGTCGTGTAGAACAGATCGAGCAGAACGTGGCGGCATTGGCCAATCTAGTCTTTTCGGCCGATGAACTAGCCCACATTGACGCGATTCTGGGCCAAAACATCTGACGTGGTACTGCAGTTCATTCATAGCGCTCTGCATTGTTCAGGGGGGAGGCCCTTCGGTGCAAGATTTAAGGCAAAATGTGGAAACAGAATTACTCACAGACATCATCCCCTTCTGGCTCAAATACTCAGTCGACGACGAATACGGCGGGTTTCGCGGTCAGATTTCGAATGACCTGGCCATCGATTCGCAGGCTGCCAAGGGAGTCATCCTGAATGCGCGCATCCTCTGGACCTTCTCCAGAGCTTTCTGCGTATATGCAAACCCCGTCTATCTTGAAGCAGCTCGCCGAGCCTATGAGTACTTGATCCGCTTCTTCTGGGACGACGAGTTTGGCGGCGTCTATTGGATGCTCGATTACCTGGGGCGGCCTCTGGACACCAAAAAGCGCATCTACGCACAGGCATTCAGCGTCTACGCGTTCGCGGAGTATTACAACGCGGTTGGCGATGCCGAAGTCCTCGCGCGCGCCATGCGCCTCGTCGAAGTGATTGAAACCTCCGCCCACGATTCCCAGTACGGCGGCTACTTTGAAACCTACGAGCGGGACTGGTCGCTGGCCGCGGACCAGCGGCTGAGTGATGAGGACATGGACGAGAAGAAATCCATGAACACGCACCTTCACCTGCTGGAAGCCTACGCAGCACTGCTCCGTCTCCACGAAAACGAAACCGTCCGCATGCGCCTGCGAGAGTTGATTGAAATCTTTCTCGACCACATCATCGATCCGGCAAATTTTCATTTCATTCTCTTTTTCGATGAACCATGGAACCGCCGATCTGACGTCATCTCCTTCGGCCACGACATTGAAGGCAGTTGGCTCTTGTGCGAGGCTGCGGAGATCCTCGGCGAGCCCGCACTGCTGGAACGGGTACGCGCAATCGCTTTGAACATGGCGCAGGCAGTTTACGATGAAGGCCTCGATGCGGACGGCGGGCTGCTGTATGAAGCCAGCCCAACGGGCATCATCGACTCCGACAAGCATTGGTGGCCGCAGGCGGAGGCAGTCGTTGGATTCCTCAATGCCTATGAGCTTTCCGGCCAGCCAGAGTTTCTTGAGGCAGCGGAACGAAGCTGGGAGTTCATTGAGAAGTTCATCCTGGACCACGAGAATGGAGAATGGTTTTGGCTGGTCTCAAAAGACGGCGTGCCAGGCAACGAGAAGGAAAAGGTGGGCCCGTGGAAGTGCCCCTACCACAACAGCCGCACGTGCTTTGAAGTAATGGAACGGCTGAACCGAACAGCCATTTCCGTTCCCGTCCAGACCGCGTAACCAGATTAGACCGGAGTCGAAAGATGAATCAGGCAGCATTCAGGAAAGGCCTTCAGGATTTGGTAAAGCGGCAGGAGAAGCTGCTGTCGCGGCGCAACCGGAAATCACCGGGCGGCAACGGAGTCTTCGACCGCTACGAGAACCCCGTGTTGACCGCTGCGCACGCACCAATCATCTGGCGCTATGACCTCGACAGGTCCACCAACCCATTCCTCCTGGAGCGGATTGCCGTGAACGCCGCATTCAACGCCGGAGCGATTCTGCACAAAGGAAAGTACCTCGTGGTGGCGCGAGTTGAAGGCGCCGACCGCAAGTCGTTCTTTGCGGTTGCAGAAAGCCCGAACGGCATCGACAATTTCCGATTCTGGGATTACCCAACCCTGATGCCCGAAACCAGCGACCCTGATACGAATGTTTACGATATGCGCCTGGTCAAGCATCAGGACGGATGGATTTACGGCCTGTTCTGCACTGAGCGCAAGGACCCCAAAACTCCATCGTGGGACACCTCCTCCGCTGTCGCACAGTGCGGAATCGCACGCACCCGCGACTTGAAGGCGTGGGAGCGGCTTGCCGACTTGAAATCGAAGTCTCCGCAGCAGCGCAACGTGGTATTGCATCCGGAGTTTGTCGATGGCAAATACGCCTTTTACACGCGCCCGCAGGATGACTTCATCCAGGCCGGCAAGGGCGGTGGTATCGGCTGGGGACTGGCAGAGAGCATTGAGAAGGCCGTGATAAAGAGCGAGACCATCATGGACAATCGTGCCTACCACACGATTCAAGAAGTGAAGAACGGTCTCGGTCCTGCGCCCATCAAGACAACTGAAGGTTGGTTGCACTTGGCGCACGGCGTCCGCAACACTGCGGCCGGCCTTCGTTATGTGTTGTATCTTTTCCTCGCCGAGTTGGAGCGTCCGTGGGTCATCACCCACAAGCCGGCGGGTTACTTCATTGCACCGGAAGGCGAAGAGCGCGTCGGCGACGTATCAAACGTGGTCTTCAGCAACGGGTGGATCGAAGGCAGGAAGGGAGAAGTCTTTATTTATTACGCTTCGTCCGACACCCGGCTCCATGTGGCAACCAGCACGGTAGACAAGCTCTTGGATTACGTGCGCAATACGCCCGCCGATCCGCTGCGCACCTATGCTTGCGTGGAGCAGCGGTACGCGCTAATCCAGAAGAATCAGGCCGTACTACGTGAGGTGATCAGTCCCGGCCGCACGGGAAGTACCGTAAAGGAAGCCCGGCACACCAAGGCGAAGAAACGCTGAGTGCCTGGCATTGTGCCGGACGACTCTTTACGCGTGGGGATGGTGGTGGTGATGGTGATGGTGGTGGCCAGCGGCCGCCCCCTGAGCCTGCGACGCGACTGCAGTCGCGAGGCAGAAGACAACGATGAGTCCAAGCAGAAACTTCTTCATGTAGAAATAGACGAAATTCCCCTGTTGCGGGATTACCGGGAGTTGAAGGGCCACAGTCGATCCATCCCTATTTTGGGCTCTGATTCTGATCTGGAGTTTGAGACGGACTCTGCTTTTGACCCTGTAATTCCTTTTGTTTCTTCCGTTCTTCTTTTTCCTTTGCATCGAGCGCGCGAGCCTCGGCGTCGCGGCCCTGCGTCGGGTCCTTGTGCAGAAACTTCCGTGAGATATCTGGCCAGAATTCCTGAAATAGAGAGCCCACCCCGCCCTCGGCGGTAACGGTCAATCCGTTCGTAATCGTCTCGCCCCATCCCGAATTCTGCGAGGGGTAGTAGAGATTCGAAATGGCGCCGGAGATAATGTTTCCTGCCACGTTCGAGTAGTTTGGCTCCCATCTATGGCTGTTGTCATGCCTGCAAGCAACATTCGTGAAAAGTGCATAGAGAACCCGGTGCGTCTTGGTGCCATGGCCCAGCCGGAAGTAGCGTGGGTCCTGGTGGAGGATTGCAGGCAGGATGCCGTTGCCGATGATCGTGCCGTCGAAAGCGTCAAGATAAGCAGCCCCGGAGCGTTTTCCATAGCCCTCGATTCCCCAGCCGAATCCGGTGTCATCGTCCAGCGCCTCATGATAGCCGGCCACCAGAAATGCGGCTGCAAACGTCACTGGATCGATGGAAGAGCGAAACGCGAGCTTCATCTTCTGAGCCGCGGTAAGTGAGACGGCGTCGCTGCGATATGAGATGTTGAAGGCCGGCACCACGCCCAGCACCCGCTGCTGCTCCTGCTCCTTGAGTTGCTGGTCGGCCTTCTCGCGCTGGCTCTTCTGCGTATCAGATTGTGTTGCCGGCGACTGAGAACCGGAATTCCCCTGCGGGGACTGTGCAGGAGTGGTCGGCGGAGCCGGCTGCTGAGCGTTCTGATCCTCATTCAAGTTGCCGCCTGCCAGAACCGCAGATCCCGGTTCAGGCGCATTCGGAAGCTCATCTCCGGTTGCCAGCACCGCGCTTGAGTCCCGCTCCTGCGCAGGCATCGAAGTGGACTGTGCCAACAAAATAATTCCTACCGCAAGCGACACAGGGATCAAGCAGCAACCAAAACGCATCAGTTCTCCTGTCGTGAATTGGACGGCCTTCCGGCTTTCCATGGGAAGACTAGGGACCGAAACTTCCCCCATCGGTCGTAATCCTGGGGCCGCAAATCGGATTCTATTAAGGATTGCTTCGACGAACCGAAAATGCTAAAACCACACGACAATTTAGACGGCACTATAGCTTATGGGTCTCATAGTCCGGTTAAATCTCCAGGCAAATGCCTGCGATTGAACAGACCGATTCTGCATTTCGCGAAAATCGCTGTAGCTGCGGCCTCAACTTTGGAGCACCGATGTCAGTCATCGATCCCTACTCTACGGTTTGCTGTCGGGACTGCCTTCGGCCGCAGGATGAGGCCCACTTGTTGCATCGCCTTGAGCTGCCTGCCGGGCAAGCTTCTCGGCCTTCTTGCGATTGTGCGCCCGAACCATGTCCGGCCAAAACTCGATCACCTCCGCGCCGACAATCCCTTCCACGGAAACTGTGATTCCATCCTGAATCGTGTCACCGACCGTGCGCTCTGAAGCCGGATAGTATGCGCGTGCGATGGCAGCGCCAATCAGGTTGCCTCCAACGTTTGCGTAATTCGGACCCCAGTGCCCGTTGTCGCGCTTGCACCAGAAGGTGCTGGACGCAGCCCACAATACGCGGCCAATGTGGCTGCCCGTCCCTTTCTGGAAATAGCGCGGATCTTCGTGCATGATGGACGGCAACACAGCATTTCCAAAGAAGTTCCCGATAAACGCATCGGTGTAGGCCGCGCCGAATCGCTTGGCGTAACCTTGAGCCCCTTGACCCCATTCAGGATAACTGTCGTCTGCCTGGCCAATGCCGGCCACGGCGCCCGCCAGCAGGAATGGCCACGGGTCGGTCGAGCTCTTGAAGAAGAGCTGAAACTTTTGTGCGGGAGAAAGCGGAAGCGCGTTCGGGTTTCTGGTTGTATTGAAGGTGGCCATCACCCCCATCACGCGTTGCTTCTCCTGTAGTTTCAGCTGTTCCGCCGCCGCCTTCTCTCGCGCGGCTTTTTCATCGGCGGTTTCCTGGCCCGGCTGCCGTGAGCTGGAACTACTCTGCGCCGGGTTCTGAGCCGACGCCGCAGGCTGCTGAGCAGTTTGGCTCTCTGTTGCCGCGTTCTGCACCTCCGCCAAATCCGCTTCGGCAACCTCAATCTGAGGCAAAGGAAGCTCTGGAAGTCCCTCTATCGATGTCATCATCGAAACCGGACCCGATTGCTGCGAATAAAGAAAGGGCGACACTGCCAAAAGCGCGATACCCGCAAAGAATGTTACCGGAACAAAACAAAAAACTGCTCGCATCCATTCACCAGTTTCAAAGTCCGTACCCACCACACCTGTCCGACGAGACGCACGAGGCGGGCAGGGCGGAATCAGTCGGGGCGCTACTATCAGGGTAAATTACCTGGGCCTTTCACTGTTGATCAGCGCGATGCGCAGGGCAACGTTTTATCGCCTTTACATACTGTTCCCTCCGTTAGACGCACCTCGGTGGGTCGCGGTCACAAACAAATTGATGAATTGGCCGGGAGCACTCAGGATGCAGCGGATCCCGACCCCAGCTTGGGCGCCATCCTGGTCTTGATCTCGCTCAGAAGCATCTCCACCTTGTCCTCACTTTCCAGGGCCTGGAAGCGATCTTCAAGCGAATCAGGCGCAAGCACTTCAGAGGCTGCTGCGTTCTCAGCTGACTGGATGCGTACGCGGCTCTTCAAACGGCCCAGCGCATGCTCCTGATCGTTGCCGATCACCTGGCGAGCCTGCGTAGCGCGGCCCACAACGCGGGCGCGGCGATGCTCGGCCACCAGCATTTCACACCGTGCGCGCGTCTCGTTCAGTTTCTGGTCCAGCTTGTGCAGGGCCTGGCGAAGGTTGTCCGCTTCCGACTTCTGGTCCTCGGCCTGCTCAGCAAAACCGGCCACTAGCTGATCGTGACTCAGCGCCCGTTCCAACGCCCCGCGGGCCAGGTCATCGTGCCCCTTCTGCACCGCCAACTCGGCTTTGCGACGCCATTCTGCCGCCTGCTCCACGTGCTCAGCCCGCTTCTTATCCAGCAGATGCTGATCGGCAATGGCGATGGCCACCTGGGTTTTTACCTGGAGCAGCTGATTTTCCATATCCAGGACAATCTGTTTCAACAACCGCTCAGGATCTTCGGCCTTTTCGATCAGGTCGTTGAGATTCGCGCGGAGCAATGTGCTTACTCTCTCCAGCAGTGCCATGGGGTTCTCCTTGTTCGGCATTGGGCCTCCAGCCTTCGGCGGTTGAGCCGAAAGCTGGAGGGCTGAAACTGTTACAGCGCGGGCTTGTCGGGCGGCGCTGCCGGGGCCGACGATGGGGACTCGATGATTCCATTCAAATCGCGAGTGAGGTCGTCGGTGAGGGTCTTGGTGCGTTCCTGCGTATGCTTCATTACGAGAGGCATGTATTCCTGCATGATGGCTGGCTGCTGATCAAGCAAACGCTGGCCGGCGGGCGAGCTGTAGAAAGCGATGAAAACATCCACGTCGGAACTGCTGACATGGTGCTGGTAAATCACGGTCAGGTCATCGATCATCTCGTCCACTGGATAGATGCTGAAGGCCTTCTCCATGTACTTGCCCATCATCTTGTCGATAGCCGCCTGTTGCTCCGGAGAGATCTGCTTCCCCCCAGGCATTTTCGATGTCAACTCCTGCATCTGGGTCTTGATTTGTTGCTGAACCATGGTCGGCATCATCTTCATGACGCTATCCATTTGCTTGCGCAGCCTCATCACCTCAAACAGCTTCGCTAGCTGTTCTTTGGTCGGTTGCTGGTCGATCGGAATCACAGTAGCGGAGACAGACGTGGCCTGCGGTTGGTCGGCGGAAACCTGGGCAAAGGCGGTCCATGGTGCCAGCGCCAATCCCAATCCGAACACAGCCGCGATTCTGAATACGTTGTTCATACCTTCCTCAAGTTCTCTCAGTCCGCGCCGCCTCACGGCGGCGCGGAGTTGATGTTCGTTGCTCGGGACAAAAACCGCGGTTTATTTCTCCGCCGGCTTATCAGGCTTCTGTTTCGTCTTAATCCCCTGTACGTTCGCCATCAGTTGCTTGATGTCCATGCCGCTCAGCGCCTCAAAAAGCGCGGGCACCTGCGCGGCAATCCGCGTCATGTCGCCGGTAATCTTGTGCGCTCCGGCCGCATCGTCGTTACCCGTGGACACAATGGTGATGTGGTCCACCTTGCTCAGCGGCTCCGCCATGGCGCGAACCACATCGGCCATGTTGGTCAGCAGTTTGTCCACCACTGCGGCCTGGTTCCACTCCTGGTACGCCTCGGCCTTCACATTCATCGCCTTGGCTTCGGCCTCGCCCTTCTGGAATATAATCGCGGCCTCGGCTTCGCCCTGGCTCCGAATTGCTGCAGCGCGTCCTTCAGCTTCTGCGGTCAAGCGGTTCTTCTCCGCGGCAGCCATGTTCTCAATCCGCTGACGCTCAATTTCAGCGCCCTTCAGCACCGTGGCGATCAGTTCCTTTTCGTGGCGAAGAATTTCAGCCTCCTGCACCTTGATCTGGCCTTCCTTCTCCACCTGTTGCACCTTTACCTGCTCCGCCGTCACCTGCTGCAGCATGATGTTGGTTTGCAGTTCGTACGCCTTGTCCGCGTTCGCCTGCTGTTTGCGGCTCTGTTCGCTGAACTGTGCCTTCTTGATATCCAGATCGCGTTGCGCCTCAGCCTGGCGCGCCTGCGACGCTGTCTCCGCAATCACGCGATCCTGGTCTGCCTGTGCCTTGGCAACCGCGGCTTCCCGAGTTGCGGTCGCCCGCAGAATCGCCGTGTCTCTCTCCGCCTCGGCCGTCGCCATCTCCGCGTCGCGCTTGATGCGCGCCACGTCCGGCCGGCCCATGTTTGAGATGTAGTCGTTCTTGTCGCGGACTTCCTTGATGGTGAACGAGATGACTTCCAGCCCCATCTTGCTCACTTCTTCAGAGCAGGTGGCACGCATGCGTTCGCCCACCATCTCTGGCTCCTTGACGATCTGCTCGACGGTCAGCTGGCCGATGATGCCGCGCAGATGGCCTTCCATCACCAACCGGATCAGTCCTTCGCGTTGCGGCTGTGTCTTGGTCAGGAACTGCTCGGCAGCCGTCAGAATCGAGGGCTGATCACTCCGCACCTTGATCTGCGCTACAGCTTCCACAGTGACAGCGACACCCTGCCTCGTATAGAGATCCTGCTGCGGAGCAACATCGAAGCTCATCAATTCCAGGCTCAGTTCACGGCAGTTTTCCACCATCGGAAAAATAACCGTGCCATGTCCCTTAACGACCCGTGGGCCGCGGAACCCATACACAATCAAAGCCTCGTTGGGTCCGGCCTTGCGATACATCCTGGCCAGAATACCCATAACCAGGATTAATGCCAATACGCTGAGTCCGGCGATTAAAACAATTTCATTCGTCATTGCGTTCCCGGCCCTTTCGCCCGGGAGGTAAGAGGTAAATGGTTAGGTTCTACGGCCGCTTCCGGATGTTACTGCCCTTCACCGATCCCGAATTGCCGGCTGCGGCCAAGAGCTAAGTCACTAGCTCCAACACATTCATGGAGTTATTTCTCGCCACCCTCGTCCGGTATCTGCAAAAGCACACCCGACTTACTCGAGCCAACAACTGTCCTCGGAGACACCCCGTTCCAGCGCGCGATCATATCGCGCTGATTTTCGAGCTCTCGCATCCGCAAGATAGTCGGCGTAATTGAGGCCGCGCGGATTCTGTTAGCCTCTGCATCTCCGTTTGCCGCGGCAATCTGCGCTTTGGCCTGGCCCTCCGCTGCCGCCACTTGCTTGTTCGCATCGGCTTGAACCTGCTGCAACTCCATTTGCTTCTGCAGCGCGATCTGCTGAGCCTGGTTCTTCTGATTGATCTGCTCCAGCACCACTTGAGGCGGCCGTGGGGCGCCGATAATTCCGAACTGCTCGGTATGCACTCCATACGGCTCAAGTTGGCTGTCGATGCATGCGCGAGAGTCTTTGAGGAATGCCGCGTTGTCACCCATCAGCTGTTCAATCGCGTATTTGCCGGCATTTTCGTTCAGGCAGTCGCGGGCTACGTTGCGGAGAAAGCCGTTGGTGAACGCCTCCAGTTTGTCCAGGTGAAACTTCACATAGAACGCGGGCACCTTGTCCGGCAGCAAAGAGTAGCTCATATTGATGTCCGCGTTGATGGCCATCGAGTCTTTGTTGGTAAAGGTAACGGACTCATCCACCGGGGCGCCCTCCGTGACGCTCTTGGTCCACACCGCCGTTTGAACGTACGTCGGGTATTCGATAACCGACTCCGAAAACAAGTTGTAAAACACCCATCCGGTCTGCACAGGCGTATTCAGCACGCCCTTGTTGCTCCCAGCCTGGTTGATAACAATTCCGACATGGCCTGGGCCGATGCGCGTACAACCGGCTAGCACAACAACGCTCAAGGACAACAGGCAAATTACAAAACGGTTCTTCACAGCAAACGCTCCTTACGGTAGAAACTTCATGAATGTTCGTTTCAGCATCAGGCCGTCCGTCAAGACCAGCAGAATCAACCCGGCCAAACCAAGGAAAAACGTAAGATCGCTTTGGTAACTCATCCCGGCAAACGCCAACTTAAGCGCGTAGCAGTTAGCAATCAGAAAAGCGATCCACAAAATCGATTGCCCATAAAACTTCTTCATTTCCCCTCCTCAAACACTTGATTGGAATCCACGGGGCAACTTCAGTACGATGACTACTTCGGATTCCTGTTTCGGTTACCCTTTGGAAAGATCTTGGCCAGGAATCCCAGCAGAAAGATGCCTACCAGGATAGCCATGTCGGTAATCAGCACGGTGGTGTCGGTGGTCATTGGAACCTCAGTTATCAGTTGTCAGTTACCAGTTGTCAGTTGACGGTCACAAGCGGTTGCAATTCTTGGCTTTCACTTTTCAGCCATCAGTGATCGGTCTTCAGGGGTGCAGCGCCGCTACCTATCCTGGTCTCCGGCAACTGATCACTGACGACGGATGACAGATCACTGCCGTCAAGGTCTTCCCAGCGCCGGACCCAGGCAACCCCTTTCTCGTAGCGAACGACAAATACCTCTTCCTGTTTTTGAATCGGTATGCCGTCCTCGGAGCGCGCCGGAGCGGAACGACGCGCACCCAGTTGTTCGTACACAATCTCTCCGATTCCGCCAGCGCGGATGGGAGCCGAAACGCGCCCAACCACGCCGGGAACTTCGGTTTCCTCTGCCGTGAGCTCGCGCTCGTGGGGCAGCATCACGCGGGTAAGGAAGAGAAGCACAATCGCTCCTCCGGCCACCCCGCAAACGCCCGCTAGAACCAGCACCACCCCGGCCACAAAGCTGCCATAGCGGGTTAGCAGGTATCCCGATGCGCCAAACCAGCAGAGGAACACCATGATGGAGAAGGCATTCCACCACGGCACGGTCGATCCAGCAGCGCTCGTTGGCGCGCCATGCGGCACATGTCCCGCATGCGGAACGCCGTGCGGTATGTGCACATGGGTTGGAATATGCGGAGCGTGCGGCACATGAATGTGCCCTCCGAAGTGGCCCAGCCCGCCCAGCAGCGAGAGTGCGCTGAGCAGCAGCCCCATGACAAAACAAACCAGATAGAACGATTCCCAGGTCATTGCTTAGCTCCCTGTTTGCGTGCGCCAGGTTGCCGCGAACTCGAGGTCTTCGGATTCGCATTCTTCGGTTGAGGTTCGTGCCCGTTCTTTGAAAGCTTCGGACGAAGCACCTCGGCAAGCCGAGGCGCCAGCCCAGGCGTCTCCAGAATCGCTTCCAGTAGCAGCAGGCATTCGCGCGAGCGCTCATGCCGTGCCAGCGTCAGCAGCGCCTGCATCAATTCCGGGTCGCGGCTGAATCGCTCCGCGCCGTTCACCAGCCACAGGTCGAGCTTGTCTTCAAACGATCGCAGCTCGCTCTGCAACTCCGGGTGGTAGCCCTCGGGGTCATCCACCAGGTAGCCGGGATGCACCTTGAAAAAAGTAGCCAGGATCTGCCGCGTGGTGTTGGTCAGGTGAGGTCGAGCTCCGCTCTCAATTTGTGAGAGGTAACTCTGGCTGAGCTTCGAGCCGGTCTCGGCTTCGATAGCCCGGATCGTCTCCTGCTGACTCAGGTCGCGGTTAAGGCCGCGTAAGCTGCCTTCCACTTCCCGCAGGTACCGGATTTTCTCACCGAGCTTCATAGTGACCAGCTGACTTGCAACAGCGCTGACCCGATTGGTGCTCTTGCCTGCAATGGTAGCGCGTCTAATCCCACATTCCATTGCAATATGCAATATTAATATCGCAATCCGTGATAAATTGCAAGAAAAATCGGAAAGGTAATCGGAAAGGTAAATCGTTTGCGCAGGATTTTCATCGAATTTTGTTCTGGAACACCTGAAGAATGAACAGGAGACTGTCGAAATCGGCCTCATGCATCCTTGCAGATAAATGCGTTTCGATCGCGCAGAATAGGTGCATGGCACTCCACGAGAGACATCCACTTCCGGCGCATTCGGCTCCGCAAATTGGACCTACCCACCCCTCCCCCCAAAAATATGCCCCTTTTCGGCCGCCCACTCACCAGCGATATGGACATTAATTCATTCATAATAAATAGGTTAGTTAAATAAAGGGGAGCGCGGTTCAGTGTCGTAATGGTAAACAAAGGTGCCCTGAAATCATGTCTTTGGGGCATAAATTGGGGCCTTTTTTGATGATCTAATGCGGAAAATGCGGCCCGAAGGCCGCATCGTCGCCAACCGGAATCATCCCGTCTTATGCCGCGAAATCGATAAACCCGCGCTGCGGATCGGTCGAGATCAGCTTCACCGTCACCTTGTCGCCCACATCCAGCCCTTTGCCGCCGTGAACCAGCATTCCATCCACATGCGGATTCAGCGTGCGCACGAAGGTCCCGTACTGGTTCACGCCCGTGACAATAGCCGGGAAGCTTTGCCCGATACGCGGGCGCAATACCACCGCGGCAATGCGTTTCTGCATGTCGCGCTCCACCTTGCGCGCGCCGTCTTCCATCAGCGTGCAGCGCTGCGCAATGGCATTCAGATCGGCTTCGGAGTAAGGTGACGCCGCCTTCGCCAGCAGTGCCTTCATCAGCCTCTGAGTCACGATGTCGGGGAAGCGGCGGTTGGGCGCCGTCGAATGCGTGTAGTCCTGCACCGCCAGGCCGAAGTGCCCGGGCGACGGCTCGTTCGGCTTCACCAGCACGTATTCGCCCGGCCCCATGAGCTTGATCACGGCCAGCGAAAGATCCGGGAAGTGGTCGGGGTCCTTTCGCTTCTGAGCCAGCAGGAAGTCGTTCAGTGCTTTCGAGTCGGGCGCGGCGGGAAGCGTCGTGCCCAAGCCGTTCGCCACCTCGACTATGCGGTCCCAGCGTTTAGGAGTGCGCACAATCCGCCGAATCGACGCCACACCGGCATCCTCGAATGTCCGCGCAGCCACACCGTTGGCCGCCACCATGAACTCCTCAATAAGCGAAGTGGCGCGGTTCTTCTGCTGAGAAACGATGTCGACGGGCTGATCGTCCTTCATCTCCGGTCGCGTCTCGATGGTCTCGAGATCCAGTGCACCATGCTGGAAACGTCCGCCAACCATGCGCTGGGCCGCCGCATCCTGCAGTTTGAGCTGTGCGGCCAGATCGGCGCTCGCAGCTACTTTCGCCGGCGCTGCGCCTGTGCCCTCAAGCCACGCGCCCACGGCGTTGTAGGCAAGTTGCGCGCGGTTGCGCACCAGCGCGGCATAGACCTTGCCGTCGGAGACTACGCCCGTCGAGTCCACGCAGTACTCAATCACATGGGCCACCCGGTCCTGATTCTCATTGAGCGAAGTAATGCCCTCTGAGAGTTCCACCGGCAGCATGGGAAAGACCTTCACCCCGGTATAAACAGATGTGGTCTCGCTCCGGGCGTGGCCGTCGATCACCGAACCTAGAGGTACGCGCGCGTCCACATCCGCCACCCCCACCAGTACGCGGATGCGGCCGCCGAGCAACTGCTCCGCCCATTCAATCTGGTCCAGGTCGCGAGACGTATCGTTGTCGATCGAGGACCAGAGCAAGCTGCTCAGATCCTGTAGGCCGGGGATCGATGCTGGCTCCGGATGCGCCTGAATGGCTGCGAGCTGGGCATCGGTCCCGGCGGGAAACTCCGGTTGGAAGCCGTGTTCGATCATGGACGCGTGCGCGGCGGCAACAAGATTGAAATGATTGGGCTGAATGGACGGCATCGGAATTAGGGCTCCTTCAACGCGAAGAGCCAGCCTACCATGTCAGGGGGCAGTCGCAACGAGCCACGAAACAGAACGCCCACCCTTTCAGAAAATGCGGAAAGGATGGGCCCCGGGATTTACAACGTCATCAGCCAGTCAGGTTCTATTGAATTTCCAGGTCGGCAAGAACCTTCGGCTTGGCTTCGTCCACCGCGAGCAGGTTGTGGCAAGCGGCACAGTCCTGGGTGATGGTCGTCTTTCCGTCCTTGGTCGCGTGGTCCCCATCATGGCAGCGGAAGCAGCCCGGGTAGGCCATATGCCCAATGTGGTTGGGATGCGTTCCCCACGTCACCTTCATGTACGGAAACACATTCTGGCTGTAGAGGGTAACCAGTTCGTCGCCAGCGGATTTGACCAGGGCTGTTTTCGTAGCCAGCACATCAGGATTCTGCGTGCGATAGAACGCCGTAAGCTGAAGGGGAATCTGGGTGTTTGCTTCCTCTTCGGTGGCGTAATTCGCCTTCAGCAGTTGCAAGCCCTCCTTGTGGACCCACGGAAGATCAGGGCTCACAGCACCTTCGGCCATGGCCCGGTTGAGCGCATCCTCGGCCGTGACGAATGTGTGGGCAGCACGGTTGTGGCAGTCGATGCAGTCCATCACGCGACGCTCCCCTTGGGGAACTGCGCCATTGAGCGCAGAAGCGCCAAATGCTGTTTCGGATCCATCGGGGTTCTGTCGCTGAACCCAGGGAATTGTAGTGCGGGTCGGATCGGTAGCGATGTATTCGATGTGGCCAAGGTGGACGCCATGAATTCCGGTCAGGTGCGACAGCGAATCCTGGCCGCCCAGGTGTAGTACGACGACGGTCTGCGTTTCGGTATTCTTTTCGTCGTCGGCAAAAGTGGACTTGACCAGCAGCTTTTCACCGATAAACCGGGCCGGCGTATGGCAGCCCTCGCAGGTATACCGTGCAGGGCGCAAATTCTGAACCGGGGAAGGGATCGGCGTGGGATAACGATGGAATGCGACTTCCACAAGCTGCTTGGTGCCGTTCACCTTTGCTGAGAAATATGCGGCCGCCCCCGCGCCAATGTGGCACTCCACGCATTCCACATGAGAGTGGGCCGAGATCTTGTAGGCGGTGTACTCCGGGTGCATCACGTGGCACGACTGCCCGCAGAACTGCGGGGAATCCATGTAGGCGGCGCCGCGATAGCTGGCGATGGAGACCACTAGCAAATTCACAATCGTCGCCACCAGGACAATATCCAAGCCGTGGCGGAATATGCGGTCGTTGAAATCGACCTTCGGAAACTCTGCAGGAATTTCGCCCGCCTTCTGGAGTTTGCGACGGCGGATGAAGACGCCAATCGGTATCAGAACCAGGCCGCCGATGAACAATGCCGGTAACAGCAGGAAGAAGATGATGCCCAGGTAAGGGTTGTCGTTGGACCGGCCGAGCATCTCCACCAGCCAGTAGCCGATCATAGTCACGCCAGAGGCGCTCGTGATGGCTCCGCCTGCAAGGCTTATGGGGTTGTTGCCGAAGAATAGCGCCGGCCGTACCCAGTTTTCGCGAAATCTTTGTAACAGTGACACAATGGCCCCCGGGACTCAAAATGGCCCGCCAGTGACAGCGGGCCCGAGTGAACTTTCTGGTTGCACCAGCTTGTTGTTGTTCTTGCGGTTGTTTATTATTTCAGGCCCTTGTAAAAGGCAGACACTTCCTTGATTTGGTCGTCGGTAAGGCCTGCGATCGGCTTCATCTTGTTTTTGCCGTTCTTGACCGTAGCAGAGATCTGGGCCACGGTCAGCTTCTGGATGTCCGGGTCGGATGCAGCCTTGATGCCCATGGCTTTGGCCATCCCGGCGCTTGGTGTGCCGGTTGCGCCATGGCACATCTGACACTTGGCCTTGTAGGTCGCTTCGCCTGCTGCTTGGGCGAAGCTCACGGAACCGGCCAGAGAAACTACAGCGGCCAGAACCAGAAGGGATCGAGTCGTCTTTGTCATTGCCTAAACTCCCGGGTGTATTTCCACGGCCAGTAAACGGGGAACGTACCTGCCGCGTGGATTCATGCTTGCTTCATGAACTTCAAAAACCTGTGCATCCAATTCTTGATCTGGATACCGGCGAGAAAGATTGATTGCCACTGCTCATCGTACATCTTCTGAGTTACGACTGCCGCCCGTCCTTCCGGAAGAGCGGCAGCAGGATTAGAAGTCGTAGTGCACGCCAAGGGTTACGTTATTCGCGTGGAAGTTGCGCGGCGCGGTCTCACCGGCCGGCGATATATTCATGCCGGTCTGGTAAGGCTCTGAAGAACAGGCCACGGGCGTTACAGGAGCCGTAGGCGTGGGATTCGCGGTGGCGCAGAGCGCGGCGCCGGAGGGCCCGCCTTCCCCGTAGCCGTAGAAGTTGTACTCAGCCTTCCATGTCAATCCGGGGCGAGCCGTCCATGCAAAATTCACAAAGGGAGACTGGTAGGTGGACACCAGAGAACCCGCAACATCCCGAGGATCATTGTAGAAGCGGGTGCCGTTCACCGAACTGATCCGGTAGCCGACGTTGGCCTTGACTGTTTTAGCCGGCGATACGGTGAAGGCCGCCGACCCGAATTGCGTGGGAGCATGCTCGAAGTCCAGCACCGGCCCGAAGTCGTATCCTGACCTCCCCGCCGCCGTAGCCGGGCACGTCGTGCCGCTAGGGGTTGAGGCGACAACAGGCAAAGCAGTAGTGCCCCCCCCCAGGTAGCAAATGTTGTCCGCCATGTATACGTCACTGTAGGCGTAATCGAAATCGATGCCATAGTGATCGTTCGGGAACAACTGTGCGCCCAAGCCCACGACGCGGCTGTAATCCACGTGATCGAGCGGGCCGGCATAGGCAACGTCTTTCGCGGTCACGGCTGCCTGATCGTTGTTCGTGTTGTTGTGGTGTTCCACGTCGTTAAAGGAACCAGAAACCACCGCCCAGGGCTTAGGCTTGTACATCGTATGTACCCGATACTGCCTGGTCTGCCGCGGGGTCATTGGAGTAAAGGCGTTGTCGTTGTAGAGCATCTCGACGCTGCCGTTGATATCCCAGTTGGTGGTTGGACGATAGGCAGCGGTCAGAATTCCACCGTTTTCGTTGATCGTTACGGTGCCATCGTTGGTCGCGTTTACGGCTAACGGAACGTTGCCCGGATTGCCGCCTGGATCAACAGGAACAGTAGCGGTAGCGGCAACGTAGGCGTTTTCCGCAATCATGTGCGTCTGGTAGCGATAGGTAAGCGAGAGCGTGAATCGCGAAGTCGCGTCCCATGTTCCAGTCAGATTGTTGGTTAGGAACCGCTGGCCGAAGTAAGCCGGCAATGAGGTTCCGACCGGCGCGCTGCCTTCAAAACTGGACGTGCCGGCGGCTGCATTCGTCGTGGTAAGCGTCGGATAATTGATGGTCTCGTTTCCCGCCGTCGCGGGCGTCGACAGGGTGGTGCCGCTCGTAATGGAGGCTGTTCCTGGTTGGTGAACATTCGAGAAGTTGATCTGATCGTCGAAGCTGAAGGCCTTAACCACTTGCCAGACGATGCCATAATCGGCGGCCATCACCTCGCGTTTTGCGGTTGCGTTACCCTCGTACACAATTGAACGGGTCGTTTTGGTCAAGCCCTGGAAACTGTCGTAGTAGTTGGGCAGGTTCATGTTGGCGGAAGTATAGCGGACATCACCATTCATCGAGAGGGACTTGATAGTGTTGCTTTGCAGCCGGAAGATCTCCGTCGGGTAAAGAATACGGGTCGGCTGCGTCCGCTGATAGCTGGTAATCACCGCGCATGCCGGATTGATGACTGGCAGGCCGCCGGCCGTCTGCGGGGCCGACAGCGTCGGAGTAGTCCCTGTGCTGTTTGCATTGCAGGCGCTGCTGGCGTAAGGCGTGAGAGCGTCGTAATTCGCGAAGAGAGCAACCGGGGTTCCGTCCGGCTCCTGAACGTTGAGGTAACTGGGATCCAATGTGAAATAGGAGTCGGCCTTGTAGTGGTCGATCTGCTCTTCAAAGGTTAACTTGGTTCCCTGCACAGGCTTCCAGTCAACCGCACCAGTGAAATCGTCGGAGCTGTTGCGCTGGAACTCCCTGAGCAAGATATCATCGGATCCGCCTATCTGATAACCGCTGGGGGTTAGGCTCGGTCCCTGGAAGATATTTTGCGAATACCCTGCGCGGAACGTCACCTTCGAAAGCGGCAGGATAGTCAGGTTGGTGTCGGTCATGCGGCGCACCGTGTTGAACAGAAACGGCGATTGGTTCACTTGTGGCCACGCATACGAACCGGTTGGCGCAGCAGCGGGTCCGATGGGAATCGACTGCCCGCTGGGAATATTCGGATTGCCCAGCAGGTCGTAGTCGAAATACTGGCGATCGCGGCGGAACAGTCCCGAGAACTCGTAAACCTTGCCCTTCGATGCACTTACTTTAGCGAGGTTGTAGGGATCACCACCGAACCCGCTGCCGAAAGCGCTGATCGAATCGACCAGGGTGCCCTTTTGACCGGGCAGTAATCGCATCTCAAAAGTTTCGCCAAGCACGCGCGGGCCGGTCTGCAAATTGACCATCGTGTCGTACATGGCGGCACTGCCTGTGGCGTTGGTGACGCGTCCGCCCAGATCCACGCTCTGATGGATCGTGTAGCCATTAGGGGTCGTCATCTTCGCTTCCGGCGTCGGAAGTGGAGCGGCAGGCGTCGGATTCTGTGCGACAGCAATGCTCACTGTCACCATCAATACGGCGACTCCGATACCCCCAGCGATGCGCTTGTTCATTGCCGCGGAGAGCTGCTTATCGGATAACCGGGCAAACCAGCCAATCTTCTTCATCTGAAGCCTCACTTGAGAAAAACCTTTGTTGCTGACATCGAAACCGCGAACGCGTGCCACGAACCCTTGTTGACCCGCGGACACGCTGTCCGGTCGGTTTCAAATGTTCCGGCGAACTCCATTACCTGAGGAACGCCGCATTGATGTTTGACCCATGGATGTAGGTGTGGCAGCTGGTGCATGGTGCCAGCTCGTCCGATCCTGCACCCATCCCGTGAACCGTGGCGTTTGCAACCCGACTGTGGCATTGGTTGCACAACGTGTTGATACTCGGCATATTCAGCAGCCGCGCGTTCTGCGATCCATGGGGGGTGTGGCAGCCCATGCAACCTTCGGCCTTAACCGCGGCGTGTTCGTAGACAAACGGCCCACGTGTCTCGGTATGGCACTTGGTGCAGATTGCATTCTGGTCGGCGGTCGACTTCAGGTTGTTGTTCCCGAATGTTCCGTGAACGTCGTGGCAATCGCTGCACTTCACCGCGCCTTCATTCACCTTGTGGTGGAAGGGCATGTCGAACGATGGCTTCACGTCCGTGTGGCACTGGAAGCAAAGCGTCGGCTGTGAAGCTTTCAGTAGCGGTTCTTCCTTGCTGCCGTGAATGTTATGGCAGGCGAGGCAGCTTACATTGGCCTTGGCGTGCGGCGACCGGTCGAAGTTGGGATGCGCCCCAGCGTGGCAGCCCAGGCACTTCGCATCCACTTCCTTGGCCGAAGCCTTGGCGGGATTAAAGATCTTGGTGACATCGCCGCCGCCCGCTACGTGATCTCCGCCCGGGCCATGGCAGCCTTCGCAGTTCACGCCGGCTGTGCCATGCTGTGCCGCAAGCTTCGTATGCGGATTGCCTTCAAACTTCTTGGTTACTTCTTCATGGCAAGTGGCGCAGACTTCGCCGCCAACATATGCACTGGGTGCTGCGTCCTTGGCCGGCGCCCTGGTTGTTGTCACTTGAGTCGCGACCTGCTGAGCTTGCGCCGCAAGCGACGCGACACCCAGAATGCCGGCGCCCACCATGACCATCAAACTCGCTCTTAGTCCCGACCGCTTCCGCGAGACTGCACAATTCGGCGATTGCGTTACATGCCCAAATCTTTGCATGGAGAATTCCACCTTGGATGCTCCTATTGCCTTTTCCATAACTCGCGCTCCCTGCGTCTGAGTGTTGAATCCGGCAATCCCAAATCGAGATGCCGGGAAGAGAAAGCTGCTTCGATGGTCACGGTTCACGGAAACCACTTCCGTGCGGAGCATCACTTCTGGGCTGAATCCTACGACCTTATTTGTGTCCTAGCGGTGATTTTCATCACATATGGATAAGCAGGCCATCGTTCCTCCTGAACCCAATGTGATCTATTCCTGCAGAACCCATACAAACCTGCGAGCACCAAGTGTCGCCGACTGTTTTTGATTCAGGAGGCGCTTCCGCTTGACCGGTTCATCGGAACGCTTCAATCAGCAGAGCAACACAGTTGCAACCTCTCCGCTGAGCAAAAGGACACAATGTCCCGGGATGCACTGCTCCGCATCAAAACAGAAAGCTGGCCTTTATATGCGTGAGGGCCGTCACATCCAAGCCGCCTGACCTTCCGGCAAACTTTGGTTGACCAAAAGTCCCGGCTCGGAAAACGGACCAGAGCATTTTCACTTTGGTTGGTTCATTCTTAAAACGGATTCGACCCGAGCCGAAGGCGCCTTCACCGCGTCAGAAGTGGCAAGACGATGGCAGATGCAGCGATCCCGGTACTCGCTCACACACGGCAAAAGCAAATCCCTCGTCAGGCCACCGCAGGATGCGCGGCTTGCGCTAACCGCCGTCCCGGCTGGTTTTGCTCTCTGGGCAGCGCGGTCCTCGCCGATCTTGAACTGGCTACCAGCACCATCGCGCTGCCTGCGCAGGCTTCGCTGTTCCACGAGGGTGAAGATGCGCGCCTGCTTTACCTGATCTGCGGAGGCTATCTCAAACTTACCGCCGGCCAGCACGATGACCGCCAGATGATCGTGCGAGTCGCCGGACCGGGCTCGATGCTTGGTCTGTATGCCGTGTTGTCTCACGGTGTCTATGAAGTGTCGGCCGAGTCGTTAACCACGGCACAGCTTCGGCCCGTGGAGCGAGACAGGTTCCTCGGCTTCCTGCGCATCCACAAAGAGGCGCAGATGAGAGCAGTCCAGTGCATCTGCCAGGAGTACCGGTTCGCATTGCAAGATGCCTGCCGCATCGCGCTCGCCGAGACCGTAGCAGCTCGGCTGGGCCGATTGCTGTTGGAACTGGCCAATCAGATTGGTGAGCACATGGATGGCGGTGAGTTCCGGTTTCCTTTGCTATTGACCCACGAAGAGATGGCTTCGATGGCCTGCACCACGCGTGAAACTGTCACCCGGACCCTCGGCCAGTTCCGCAAAGATGGCTGGGTTTCCATTGAAGACTCGCTGATCACCCTCCATCACCCGGAGCGGTTGCAGGCCTTGGTGTAGACCGCTGCTCCCCGGCCGGTTCGGCCAAATTCCCTTTTGTCGCTCCCCTCCGGCACGTAACCCAAGTCAAAGAAGATATGATTTTAGTAGTGCCATTATTTTCGGGTTGGAGTTCCTGTTGGATATGAATCGTTCTACTGCTTGTTTTTCTGTTCTACTTCTCTCCTGCTGCGCAGTGTCAGCCTCTGCTCAGGCTACGCCTCCCGAGTCCTCGCCGGCGTCGGCCAACGTCACTACCACCGAAACCCCGGCCATCAAGGAGTTCCAGAAAATTGAGGACTCCTGGGCCGATTCCATCAATCAGCACGACCAGTATGGCCTGGAATTGGTGCTTTCCCCTTTATTTGTCGATGTTTCCGCCTCGGGAGACATTACCACGCGCAACCAGCAAGTGGCTGCGGTGATCAGTGGCGAAGACAAGTCCATCCATCTTGATCAGCGGGTCATCACGGTGCGGATGCTGGGCGATGTTGCCGTCGCTAACGGGACCTACACGCTGCATCGGAAGATCAGCACTGGCCCGATGGACGAAAAAGGCGTGTTTACCCACGTTTTTGAGCGCACACATGGGGGCTGGCTGTGCATCAACTCGCAGCGGACAGTGCTGCGCGAGGAAGCTTCGGTCAAGACCAAAAAGCAATCGAATGCGGAGCTCCCGTTCCACATTCCGCTCTTCACCAAGAGCACTCCGAATAATCAGTAGAACCGCAGCGACGCCCCACGCCGATGGGCACAAACGCCCGGCGCGCTGGCCCTGGCCAAAATCTCAGCTTAGAGAAGTTTGAGCGGCTGGGCTCGGTCGTTTTGCGCCCTGCAGCCGTATCGAGATATGCACCAGGCTGAGTGCGGCCGGTGTCACGCCGGGCAGTCGGCTGGCCTGGCCGATAGTGATAGGACGGACACGCTCCAGCGTCTCACGCATCTCCCGCGAGAGCCCACTGATCGTGTTGTACTCAATCCACTCGGGAATGGCCACAGCCTCCGCAGCTTTGAGCTTCTCTATCGATTTCTTCTGCTGTTCCAGGTAGCCGGCAAACTTGATCCCTGTTTCCACCGCTCGGGCTTCATTGCGCAGTACAGCCGGAAGCAGCACGGACCCTGACTTCAGATCGCGTTCCGGATTGCCGGCCAGAGCGGTCGATAGGTCCGCGAGCAATGGCTCCCGTGTAAGTGTCTCGCGAAGCGCGCCAAGTACGGGTTCAATGGTGACTTCGGGCCGCTTGAGCAACTGCGCCCATGTTAACCCTGCGGTCGCAGTCAGGCCCGCCAAACCCGCCGCGGCCAACCCATCAGCATCGGCCTTGCGAGTCACCAGCAGCAGTTCCAGTGCAGCCATCCGCGCCTGTTTCTGTTCGTATTCCGCCCAGGCATCATCGCCGACCAGCCCCAGACGTCGCCCGTGCGGTGTCAAGCGGCGATCAGCATTGTCGATCCGCAGGTGCAGGCGGAACTCCGCACGCGAGGTGAACATGCGATAAGGCTCATTGGTGCCTTTGGAAATTAGATCGTCAATCAGGATCCCGGTATAGCCTTCTGACCGGTCCATGGTGAACGGCGGTTCGCCTTTCAACCACAAAGCCGCATTTATACCGGCCATGATCCCCTGGCAAGCTGCTTCTTCGTAACCGCTGGTTCCGTTGATCTGCCCGGCAAGATAAAGTCCTTGGAGCGCTTTCACGCGCAGCGTTCTGTCCAGCTCCGTCGCATCCACCGAGTCATATTCAATTGCGTAGCCGGGCCTCAGCATCTCTGCCTGGTCAAGGCCGGGAATGGAACGGACAATCTCCCACTGGACTTCCATGGGCAGCGACGTCGACATGCCGTTCACGTACACTTCGTGCGTGTTCAGCCCCTCCGGTTCCAGAAAAAACTGGTGCTGAGTCTTGTCGGGGAATTTGACGATCTTGTCTTCAATCGACGGGCAATAGCGCGGCCCGATCCCTTCAATCTGCCCGGAATACATCGCGGAACGGCCCACATTCTCGCGAATGATGCGCAGCGTCTCGGGTGTTGTGAACGCGATGTGGCAGCTGATCTGCGGCTGCATAATCTTCTTCGTCCTGAAGCTGAACGGTGTAGGATCGGCATCGCCCGGCTGTTCTTCAAATGCCTCCCAACGAATAGTCCGGCCGTCCAGGCGGGGTGGCGTGCCGGTCTTCAGCCTGCAAGTGCGAAGACCCAGTGCGCGCAGTGCCTCGCCCAGCAGGACAGACGCTGGCTCGCCGCTTCGGCCGGCGGGGTAGCGCTCCTCACCGCAATGGATAAGTCCATTCAGGAACGTGCCGGTAGTGATGATCGTTGCGCCCGCCAGCAGATTCCGTCCGTCCCGCAGCTTCAACCCCAGCACGCGTCGCCGCGGACGGGCTTCCTCACCACTGACCACTGACAACTGACAACTGTCCTCTAAAACGAGATTGACGACCTCCGCCTGGCGGATATGCAAACCCGGCTGGGCCTCAAGAACTTCGCGCATCTTCACGCGGTAGAGTTGCTTGTCGCACTGAGCGCGCGGACTCCACACGGCAGGACCGCGGGATGTGTTGAGAAGACGAAACTGAATGCCCACGGCGTCGGCAACTTCGCCCATGATGCCGCCAAGCGCGTCCACCTCCCGCACCAGGTGACCCTTGGCCACGCCGCCAACGGCCGGGTTGCAACTCATCTGGGCAATCAGGTCCAGATTCATCGTAATCAGCGCGGTCTTCAGGCCCATGCGCGCAGCTGCCATCGCCGCCTCGCATCCGGCGTGACCCGCGCCCACTACGGCTACATCGTATTGTTCGGTAAATGCCATGCGGATAGGGAAGCCAGCCTGCAATTCTATTCTACGGATTCCCGCCGTTCCGCGCAGAAAACGCACGTTCCCACGTCACGGCCTCTTCTATAATTGGGCTAACTATCGACTAGAAAATCTAGAAATTCGGCCGATTAGAAAACCGACAGCCACGAACAGTCCGCCTGTGGAAAGGAGGTGATCCGGCTCCATGAATAACTGCTTCTGCGGAAATCCCATTGGCGATAACGACATTTTGTGTACGCGTTGCACTGCTCTGCGAGTGCTCGAGCTCGATTCCCAGGCCACCGAGAGACAGATCAAAGCTGCCTATCGCATTTTGGTCAAGGTCTGGCATCCTGACCGGTTTCAAGGGGACGAGTCCCTCAGGTGGTCAGCCGAGCAAAAGCTGAAGAATATCAATACCGCCTACCGGGTTCTTACTGAGACGCCGTCGAATTCAGAACGCCGTGCAAAGCGCGCTCGCGTGAACGTGGTTCCGCCGGGCGAGCCCGGCATGGCGACTTCAAACTCCACAACCGGCTGGACACCGGAGTCAGACAACCCCGGGACTCTGGCCAGGTGGCTCCGTTGGACGTTCGGCACACTGATCAAGGTCTGCGTTCTTGCATTCGCGATTCTGATTGGCCGATATATCTGGATTGCTTTTGATCTTCCTGAGCTATCCAGCGGAGACATGCATCGGGTTTACGACGCTGGCCTGGACAACGTCGCAAAGGAACTACCGGGGCCTCAGCATAGATTCCTCGACGCGATCGAACACGACCTGAGGAGACTGGGCCTGAACGGGACAGCCGCGGCAGTCGCGACCGCGCAGCAATCCCAGGATGCCGCGGCGCAGTCCGACGATAGTCCGCAAGCCGAGCAGGCGCCGAACGGCAAACCAACCAGAAAGCAATCGGGAAAGTCGCCGGCTACGCCGCGGGTGCTTCATTCCTATATCACCGTCGGTTCCACCAGGGACGAAGTGATTGCGCAGCAGGGCCCTCCCACAACCTCTTCAGACGACAAGCTTGTCTATGGTCACTCTGAGCTTGATATGAAAGACGGGGCTGTCGTCGGATGGAGAATTGATGCAGCTTCCAATCCCATCAGAGTCAAGCTCTGGCCGGAACATTCAGTCGACACGAGTCAGACCTTCTTCACCGTTAACTCAACAAGAGATGACGTGCTCGTGGTGCAAGGCACACCGACAGCGTTTTCAAAAGATGAATTCGATTACGGCGGTTCTGCGATCTACTTCCGCAATAACCGGGTCGCCAGTTGGAAGAGCGACATTTCATCCATCCCGCTCCGCGCAAGGAATCCGTAGCCTGCTACCGATCACGCATTCGCCAGCTTGACTGCCCGCCATGTGCAGGCAATCAGCACAAGCAATCCAGCCGCGGTAAGATATCCGCCTGGCGTACTGGATTGCGCGGTCGTTCCCATGAAGTCGATTTGTGGTGTGTGATGCAATGGGCCTACGTACCACCACGCTGTATAGAGAGCCTCAAAAAACTTGCGGGTGCCCGTGGTCACACCCAGTGCCAGGGCCAAAGCAGGAATGAACAGCGCGCCGCCAGCCCACGCGGCAAGTCCCGCAACATCCCGCGCAAACAACAGGTGAAGACCCAGTCCGCACCCCGTCAGAACAGCCACCAGCACGCCCGCCGCATACGTTGCCAGTAGCTGCTGCGGAACCGGCCGGGGAGCGGAGAAAACCAGCGCCCCGGTGGCGTACTGCGCCTCGCGCGTGCCCATCTGCGACCAGATGAGAGCAGGCCAGATCCATGCCGCAACAATTACGCCGGAGCGTGCCGCATCCAGCGGCGACGCCAGGCAGGCAATAAACAATCCCGCTGCCACCGTGTACCACCACCATGCATGTCCGCGGATCATGAGTCGAAGTTCGGCGCGTACCAGCGTGAAAAAGCGAGTGTGCCCTTCGGTTCGCGACAGAGGCCCGAGATGCGCGGCTGATAGATGCGGCGCAGGCAGGTTAATAAGACCCCCTTCGTAAGCGATTGCCGGAAGCTGTGCAACGGAGACCTCGCCTGCGTCGTTGCCCGGTATCGGCTTCGGCTTTTTTGCGGGTAACCACCGGGCGCGCGCGGAATCGAACCGGTCGAAGAAGACCGCGGCCAGCAATGCCAGCGCCGCTGCAATGGCAAACAACATTGCGCGGCTCAGCAACAGCGCCGGAGTCCATTTGAGACCCGTCCAGAGAAAGGTCTTTGTAGGCGGGTTCAAGTTGCCAACATCGAATTGCGCGCCATCGGAGTATTGCGGATCGAGAACATGCACCTGGTTCTGCATTTGGCTCAGCATAGATGTTATGCCCGTGTAATCGGTGAACGGACTCATCTGATGATGCGCAGTGAACCTCTCCTGGCCGATCGCAGCCAGAACAATCAGTAAAACCCAAACGAAGAAGTAGATAATATTGCCGACACCCCCGCGCAGCACCGGCAGGCTTTCAAACAGTATCGCCAGTGCCGCTGTAACAGCGACGGCACCGAGCCCGAAGATCAGAATCGGCGAAAAGAGCGCAACCAAGTCGATGTGCGGGTCCGCGCGGTGGAACAAATGAAAGACCAAAGCCGTGAACGCAAGTACAAGGACCATCGACGCAAGAACCGCAAAGTTGCTCAACGCCTTGCTGAATGTGTAGAAGGTCTTGCTGATGGGCGTCGTCGCCAGAATCTGACCCACACGGGTCTGGCGGTCCCGCTGAATCGAGTTCTTGACGATGTAGAAACCGACCAGGCTGAGCCACACCGAGGCAACCAGCGCAATCACGGAACCCACCCACGCGGAGTTATCGACGCCGCGGTATTTATCGAGCTGTAGAGTGATTTGATCGGCATACACAGCGTAGGCAAGATAGACAGAAAAGGACAGCGTGAGCAGAAAGCTGTACCGGCGCACGCGCTCAAGAAAATCAGCTCGCACCATGTGATAAAGCGCGCGGCTGCGGTTCATTGTCCAGCTCCCGCGCGATGCTGGTTGAGGCAATAGAGATAAGCGTCTTCGAGATTCGGCGCCACTGGCTGTGCACCCGCCGGAGGCTCATCTCCCAGGACGCGGACATGAACGCCATCGCTGCGGCGCGTCGTGCTGCTCACCAGGAATCTCTGTTTCGCGGCATTCAATTCTGTGCTCGCGACAACCCATTCCCAAACCTTGCCCTCCACCAGCAGCAGCAGCGCTTCGGGAGTTGCGTGAGCCACCAGCGAACCATTTTCAATCAGCGCAATATCGGTCGCTGTCGCCTCAACGTCAGAGACAATATGTGTGGACAGAATGACGATCCGCTCACCGGATAGTTCAGAAAGCAGGTTGCGAAAACGCACCCGCTCTTCCGGGTCCAGGCCCGCCGTGGGCTCGTCCACAATCAGTAGTTGAGGATCGTTCAGCAGCGCCTGGGCAATGCCCACTCGCTGTTTCATGCCGCCGGAGAAACCGCCCAACGGTCGCTTCCGCGCCTCAGTCAGGTTCACTAGGTCCAGCAGTTCATCGATGCGCCGCTTCGAAGTTGCGGCATCCAGACCTTTCACCGCGGCCAGGTACTCGAGGAACTCCACGGCGTTCAGATTCGGATAGACTCCGAAGTCCTGCGGCAGGTAGCCCAGCACGGAACGAAGCGCATCGGGCTTCCTTGCTATGTCTACACCATCCCAAAGTACGCGCCCCTTGCTTGCCTTGGTGATGGTGGCCAAAATGCTCATCAACGTGGTCTTGCCGGCACCGTTCGGCCCCAGCAGCCCAAGCACTCCGGGCTTCAATTCAAGGCTGAAATCGCGCAGCGCGAGGACGCCTCTGCGGTATTGCTTTGAGACTTCCTCAATTTCCAGTTTCACGCGTCCTCCGGGCCCCTGCGGCTCTCATGTACCTTACGCAGTGTGGGCGTGGAAGTTCCGGCGGATGATTGCAGCAAAACAATGGCGGATCTTAAGCTGCTTGCAGCTCAAGAATAATGGCGGCGCCGGTTGGCTCCAGGTTCACGGCCGAGGCGCGGCCGTTGTGATCGCGAAGGATGGTGGCGCAAAGACCCAGCCCCGTACCCGCCATCTCACCCCCAGCCTGCGTCGGGACAAAGGGATCAAACGCACGTTCAGGATACAGAAAGCCGGGGCCCGAGTGGCCCACCAGAATCTGCACAACGTTCCCCTCCGATGTCGCTTCCAGACGCACGGTCTTCGTATCATTCTTGCTCGTCGCCAGCACCGAGCTCGGGCTGTCCGCCGCTTCAATAGCGAATTGAAGGCAGTGGAGCACCGCTTGGCGCAATAGCTGTGCATTGCACCGCACGCTGGGCAGCCCAGGAGCAATATTCATGCGGAAGTCAATGGAACGGGCGAGGAATTCGGACCGGTGCAGCTGCTCCATGTCGGCAAGCAGTTCGGACACGCAGATGGTGTCCAACTGGTCATTTTGACGGCGGGACACGCGGGTCAAGCTCTCCAGCGTGGCCCTCATGCGGCGCGCTTCGGTCAGAATCGCCTCTACCGCCTTCCGCTCCTGGGGGGCCAGCGTCGATGTCTCCTCAAGCAGCGAGGCATAACCAAGAATCACGGTAAGTGGATTGTTCAGCTGTTGGGTCACATTGCTCGCCAACTGTCCCAGCCCGGCAAATTTCTCTGAGTCAATCAGCTTTTCCAACATCCTCGTCTGGCTGCGAACGGCCTGCAAGCGACCGGCAAGTATCTCCAGGGGAAGGAGTTCATCGGCACACAGCGGAAACTCTTGATTGCGCATCCCCGCCAACAGCAGTGCCCCTTCATTCGCTGAGCGCCCCACAATGGGTACGGCAAGGGCTCTCGAGAAACAAAGGCGCTTCAGGTCATCACCTGGGTTCAGCCATGGTTCCAGGTTCAGATCGACAGTCTGACTGCGTTCAAATGCAGGGGAAGCCGAGCCCGGCGCGAGGAATCCGGCCACCGGTATGCGCGCCGCCACTGAATCAAGGGCAGTTACAACCGCTGCATCCATTCCAGCAGCCCCGGCGAGGTGGAATTGTCCCGAACCTTCCAGCAGCAACGCGGCCTGCGCAAACCTGCTTTTATCCACAATCAGCTGGCAAATTTCGTTCCCCTGGCGATCGAAATCCTCCACTCGTCGCCGTACCAGCATCGGGTTGGCATAGGCTTCCAGTTCGCGGCGGGCGCGGCCTTCGCGTTCTCTGCCAAGCCTGTTGATCGCCAGTTGGTCTTCCAGCGCCAGCAGAATCATGCCCAGCGCGGCCACCACCTTTCCCATTACGATAATTCGGACGAGGTTCAGCTCAAGTGTGGGATGTTCGGAAATCGCGACAAAAATCGTCAGGATCCAAAGTGACCACGCAAAGAATCCAAGGAAGCTGAGAATCAGCCCGGGGGTGATCCGCCGGAAAACGAAGATCAGCAGCAGGGCGGTCATGAAGTGATTCGCGCACTCGACAAGCGTGAGCGGCCAGCCGGCTCCACTGGTAAAACAGATCAGCAGGCCAAAGCAACCCAGCACAATGCATGTGCACTCCGCCACCCAGATGGGCATGCTGCCTTTCGCAATTCCCCAAAACAGGCCGACGATGAGGGAGATGAGCCCCAGACCGGGAAAGACGAAGAACATGGGCCCGCTTGGCGTAACGCCATGGAAGACCCCATAAAAGAGGATCGAATAGACCACCAGCGGGATGGTGTAGGGGATGACATAGAGAATTTCGAGACGGCCAACGCGGAAGCGCAGCGGCGACAGCGACGCAAGAAACAGCGCCGAGCCGATCTGAAGAGTTGCCTGCCCGGCAGCCAGAAACCAGGGTTGCGCTCCGCCCAGAAAACTCTGTCCAACGATCGGGTATAGAAACACCATCTGGAGAACCGCGCAGAGAAAGCCGAGGAACCAGAGCAGAGTGCGGGCGCTGCGGAAACGCAGATAGAGATAGCCAAAAGCGGGAAGCAGGAGCACTGTGAGCGCAAACGCCGGAAGTTTGTAATTGTCGGGCATGAACGCCGAAGTTCTCCTTGCTGTGCGTTACGAAGGAAAGCGCATTACGCTTTACCCTTGAGCGCGAAAGCCGAGCCGATTCCGGCTTCCAAACAAGGGAAGCAGAACGCGCGGGCGCGCTCCAAGTCCAGCAAATCCAAAGAAGAGCGCTGGAGTGCGACCGATTGCGAAACAGGCGCAAGCCTCTCGCCGAGATTGTCAAACTATCTGCCGTAGGTGTCTATACGTCTAATGTTGTAGAACGGGATCGGGTTACGGTCTCCTTCCGGCGAGCCATGGCGTAACCTCGCCTGGACGGGACGGAACAGACGTGAGAAAACAGAGGAGGGAGCGGCACAGTGCAAAGCGGATGGTGGATGGCAATCATAATAGCAGGCTGCACTGTGGCCGCGGTGGCGCAGGATAAAGACAGCTTTACGCCCATGGCCCTCGACGCCGGGTTCGGACGCATGGATATCTCCACGCCCCCCATCGCGCCCGAAGAGATCATCCGTCAGTTTGCGGCCAAGGAATCCGAGTTTCAGAAGGCCCTGAACCACTACACTTATCGGCGCGTCGCCCGCGTGCAGACGCTCGACGACGACAACAAGGTCGATGGCGAGTATTACGAAGTCGACGACGTCATCTTCGACCCTTCCGGAGCCCGCACGGAGAAGGTCGTCTACGCGCCGGAAAACTCGCTGAACAGGGTCATGATGTCGCCCTCCGACTTGCAGGACATCCAGCACGGCTATCCGTTCGTGCTTACCGCGGAGGATATCGGGCAGTACGACGTGAAATATGTGGGCCGGCAAAAAGTCGACGAGGTCGACTGCTACGTCTTTGATGTCAGCCCCAAGGTGATTGAGAAGAAGAAGCGCTATTTGCTGGGGCGCATCTGGGTGGATTCGACCGAACTGCAGATCGTCGTCACCAACGGACGAATGGTTCCTGACGACACCCGCAAGGGAAGCGAGGATCTACACCCGCCGTTCATGACCTGGCGACAGCAGATCGACGGCCACTACTGGTTCCCGGTGTACACCAAGGGCGAGGGGGTTCTGCACTTCAGCGGTGGTCACGGCTACCTGGCACAGGACGTGCATATACGCGACATCATCAAGTACACCGACTATAAGCAATTCGGGTCAACCACCAGGATCATCTACGATGGGCAGGACATTACCGCGCCTGAGAAAGCCCCCGACCCGCAGCCGAAGAAGTAGCCTTTTAGAAGCGCAGGGACAAACAACTCAATCCACCGTCCATCTTCCGGAACTCGCTCATCTCCAGCACCAGCGGATCGAATCCCCGCGCCAGAAGATCGGCTGCGAGCTTGGGAAAACCCGCGGCCACCAGCACGCGGTCGTTCACACGCACGCAGTTGGCCCCGTAGCTCTCATCTACCCCAACCGGGATCAGGTTGAAACCGCTGAACTGGGGCGCCATCTCTTCCATCACCACCAGCGTATTGTCGCCAATGTACGAGATGCCGCTCTTCAAGTGAAGAATACTCGTCATCCCCCGCACATCAATCGTGGAAGACGTAAATCCCAGACCGGCAAGATGCGCTGCCAATTGCCGGGCGCCCTCCTCGTTGGAGCGGTGCGAGAGGCCGAGGAAGAAGTGGTCCTCCGCCTCGCAGATATCGCCTCCGTCCAGCGTGCCTGGCGCCTCGATCATCAGCGGAGAAGGAAACCACTTGAGAATCGCAGGTCGAATGGACTCAACCTCGCCTTCGCGGCTTGCCGCGCCGGGCCGCGTCAGAACAACGCCGCGGGCTGAAATCACGGCCGTATCTTCCACAAATGTCGAGTCAGGAAACCGAAGATCCGCGTCCAGCGTGGTCACCGCCAGCCCGCACTCAGCCAGCGCCTCGCAATAGCGGGCGTGCTGCTCCAGGACCCGCTCAAAATCGGGCCGCCCTAGCGAAACAGAAGTGAGCCCCGCATCGAAGTTGCTTCCAGGGATACGAACAATCGCGTTCTTGAACAAGCAGCAGTTCCTCAATAGAAGAGGTACTTCCGCCACCGGTCGTCGCCTCGTCCCAGCATGCGCATGATCTGCCTGCTGGTGTGCAGCGAGAAGGGCCGCGGATCGCGCATCAGCATCATGTCGTCCAGCTCGTTCAGCATGCGATTGCCTTTCCGCCGGTTGCAGGCATGGCAGCACGCCACGAGATTCTCCCACGTGGAATTGCCTCCACGGGAACGCGGAATCACGTGGTCCAGCGTTAGTTCGCTGGCCGGCAACAACACCCCGCAGTACTGGCAGGTGTTGCGGTCACGCAGCAGAATGTTCTTCCGCGAGAGAGCGCGCGTCTGATGCGGGATGCGCCGGTACTCCAGCAACCGGATCACCGAAGGCATGGCGATGCGGCTCCGCTGGGCATGCAGCGTCAGTCCGTGTTCCTCTTCCGTCCGCGCAATACCCTTCAGCACCAGGACCAACGCGCGCCGTGCACCGCAAATGTTGATCGGCTCGTAGGACGCGTTGAGCACCAGCACCGGCATCTGCAGCATGTGTACCGGCTGCACGGCGGCATAGTCCCCGGCATACGCCGCGGCCTTGGCGATGGACTTCTGCTTGCGGGCATGAATCATAGCTTTTCCCAGCGACATCTCTTATCCCCTCGTCAAAAAGATGGTTGGTCTTGCGATGAATAGTAGCTTTCCTGCTGCAGTTCTGCCGGCTTTACATAGTCTGAAAACTCCCGATCATTTCCGCCGTCTTCGATGTTCAATTGAGCCGCGTAGCCGTGGTCCGACACGCGCCGCGCCCTGGCCAATGTCGCAACCCACACTGAGGCCGCCCCGGCGCGAATCAATGCCTGCGCGGCGGCGCGGGCGGTTGCGCCCGTGGTGTAAATGTCGTCGACCACCAGAATGTGCTTCGAGTCAACCAGCGCCGGATCAGAAACGGAGAAGGCCCCACGGACATTCAGCCTCCGCTGGCGCATCGTGAGACCCGCCTGGCTCGCCGTGGCCCGAAGCCGCATCAGGGTGCTGGCAGCCAGCGTCAGCCGCCACTCCGGATGAGACTTGCGCAGTGATACGAGTGCATGCTCGGCCAGTGCGCGAGCCTGGTTGAACCCTCGTTCGGCGCGCTTCGATCGGTGCAGCGGAATCGGAATCACTAGCATTTCAGCAGGCGCTTCGGCAGCCAGTTGGGCAATGGCCAGCGCCAGCATCTGGCCCAGGGTGCGCGCTACGGGATGCAGATGGTCGTACTTCAGCGCATGGATAGCCGCCTTCATACGGTCCTGGTAAAGTCCATAAGCCACAGCTCGTGCAAACGCAGGCGGAACCATCCGGCAACGGCGGCAAAGGTCTGCATTTTCCAGTCCGGACGCATGCATCGGAGCATCGAGCGTGTCGCCACAGCGCGCGCAGGCAGGCCCGCTCTGAGGCGGAAATTCCGACCAGCAGGCGTTGCAGATTGGCGCGTGGGAAAGCTGCGGCAGGGGAGAGCCGCAGAGACTGCAAAAGGCGGGTAGGAGGGCGCAACTCACGGCGTCCATAGGACTTCGAAGCACGCGAGCCACTGCGCGCCACCGGGAAGTCCCCGATGGGGTAACGTCGAACGTCAGTGAACCGGAGTCCCTGCGGAAGACGCACCTCTTTTCAGACCATGCGCGGCCACTAGCCCAACTTAATTCGCGCTGCCTTGGCGACAGTATACCCGGAACCCCTGCGATATTCCATCCGTGTCACCCGTACATCAAGAGTAACGGTTGTATTCATCTTGCATTCATTTCCGGATCAACGGATGGGTGCCGGCCGCGCACTCCATCCGTATCAGGCTCAAAACTCCTCGTACTTCAGGGTCGCTAAACCTGACCTCGGCGCTCCGCTGCTTCTTCGTCCGATAGAGCAGGAGGGGTCTGCGCATTGTTCACAGCATCCTTCGCCTTGCCCCAGGCATTCTCGGCTTTGCCTTTGAGCTGTTGAACCGCGCCTCTAATCTGCGTCCCGGTATTGCCCGTGAGGCTCCCAATATGCTTCTTGGCATTCCCCACCACTTCATCGATCGTGCCATTGACCCTGTCTTGATTCATCGTTTTCACGCTCCTGCGTTCAGTTGTTCACAGCACCTTGCAACCCGGCTGTATCGAACGAACCACCGGAGGCAACATCCCGGCCCCACAGAGCGCATCCGTTCGCCCGAAACCATAACAACAAGGCCGCCAAATCGCGCGCAATTCCCATTCAATCGAGCAAGAGAGAGGCGGCTGAATTCAGATTCAGCCGCCTCTTTATTCACTCAGGAGTGGTCGCGGTTCACGAATGAGGTGCAGCGCTATTAGCTGCCGACCGCCTCATGATGACGGCGTTCTGCCTCGCGGCGTTCACGCTCGCGGGCTTCCGTCTCCTGCTCGCGCTTGGCGTCGTTGTTCGCGTCCTTTGCGGCATCCTTCACGTTGCCCCAGGCTTTCTCAGCCTTTCCTTTGATCTGCTGTCCGGCGCCTTCAACCTGTGTATTTGTATCGCCAGTCCACTCGCCTACCTGGCGCTTCGCGCGTCCAGCTGCATCATCAATCGTGCCCTTCACTGTATCCTTGTTCATTTTTTCCACCTCCGTGGATCTTCATCTACCTTTGTTTGTGGCACGAAACTGTGCCTCTTGCGCCGCTCAAAAAATGCGCGGTTCAAATTAAAGTCGTTGCAGATGTCGTCAGAGCGCCGCTCTGCGGCCTGAAACAAGCTGCAGAATCAGAACGATCACCGCCAACACAAGCAGTATGTGGATGAATCCGCCCAGCGTATATGAGCTCACCAGCCCGAGCAGCCACAGTACCAGAAGAATTACAAAGATTGTCCAAAGCATTCCAACCACCTCCTGAGGCCTTCATGTCTTCTCGCCTCAACAACAGATCATTGGAAGCACAACCGCGATGCGATGGTTGTTTGCGCAAAAAAAGAAATCGCGCAGTCATTGATTCCACAGTATTTGCGTAGAGCCCAGGCAAACCCGTCACCACATTCGTGCAACCAATAGCTGTTGGGTTAAAGCTTCGACCAGCCCATTCAAGCTGGTCTTACTTCCATGTGAATCAATCGAAAACCGATGGGCACACTTCGTGTGTCAAGCCATCGCGTGGCAAAGAACTGTTCGAATGAAAGAGGAGCGCAAATGGCTGTAATGATGCAGGCCTTCTATTGGGACGCGCCGGCCAAGGAAAACAAACGCGGAGAGTGGTGGAATCACCTCGCGGAAATCGTTCCCCAACTTGCTTCCTCTGGTGTCAGCACCCTTTGGTTGCCGCCCTTCAGTAAGGCCGCCGTGCCGGATTCAAACGGCTACGACCCTTACGACTATTTCGATCTCGGAGACTTTGATCAAAAGGGTTCGGTCAAGACTCTCTATGGCAATCGCGCAGAACTTGAAAACCTTATTCGAATTATCCATGAACATAAAATGACCGCCCTCGCGGATATGGTTATCAACCATAACTCCGGCGCCGACGAAGAAGAAGTTAATCCCCTCGATGGCAAAAAGCGATGGACAAAGTTCAAGCCCGCGAGCGGTAAATTCCCGCGCGATTGGAACTGCTTTCACCCCTGCCGTTACGAGCGGATCATGATCGAAGGCGAGCAGTTCGCCGGTTTTCCCCACCTCTGTCATCGCAACCCCAGGGTCTACGAGGCTATGTTTGAGTACGCTCGCCTGGCCATTGAAGAACTTGATTTTGACGGCATGCGCTTCGATTTCGTCAAGGGATTTGGAGCGTGGATGATCGGCCTGCTTGCCAAATACCAGTACCTCAAGCGCGATGCTCGCGAGTTCAATCCCTTTATCGTCGGAGAGTATTGGTCAGGCCCCGAGGACATTGATGGTTGGCTCGACGGAGTGCGTGCGGTCACCGACCAGCAGATCGCCGCATTCGACTTTCCCCTGCGCTACAAGCTCAAAGATGTGTGCGATAAACCAAACTACGATCTGCGTAATCTGACCGATGGAGAGTCCGTCTCCGCAGCGAGGCCCTTCAATGCGGTTACCTTCGTCGAGAACCATGATATGGGCGGCAATGAAGTGGTCAATGACAAGATGCTGGGTTATTCCTTCATTCTCACGGGCGATGGATATCCCTGCATCTTCTGGTGGGACTATTTCAACTGCGAACTTGCGCGGCCCGGATCGCCAAACGGAATCGATGCGCTGATTGCCGCGCATCATAGTCATGCGGGTGGAGAGTCATGTGTGTTGCATGCCGACCCCGATCTCTACGTCATGCAGCGCGGTGGTACGGAGTCGCAAACCGGGTTGGTGTACGTGCTCAACAACCTGGGCAACCAGTGGAGCGGAACCAGCGTGAAAACCAAGTGGCACAACCAGAAATTCAAGCCAGTGGCATGGGACGGTCATGATACAGCCCATCCCGACGAGCGCACGACAGACGGAGACGGGAATGCCGAGTTTCCCGCACCGCCCCGCGGCTACTGCGTCTACGCGCCAGTCTTCGACTAACTCAAGCCGGATAATCCGAGTTATGCCCTGCGCAATCTTCGCGGCTAAAGTTTGTTTGCATGGGGGCGATTGTTAGTGAGCAATTTGAACCGCTGAATCAAGCGGATGCTTTGACGCGAGTTATTGAAAATGCATCGAATCTTTGAAGGAGGAGACGATGTTACTCATTATCATTCTGCTTGTGCTGATCTTTGGATTCGGATACGGTGGCTATCGCGTAGGCCCAGGATGGGGCTACTACGGCGGCGGCGGCCTCAGCCTGATCCTCACCATCGTGCTGATTCTGCTACTGCTCAAAGTTGTCTGATCTGAGTCTCGTTTCAGTAAATCCGCCTCGCTTGGCTCGGCGCGAAAGCGAGCACCGTCTTCTTTGCTTCCAGAGGCGGCGCTCGCTCGGCGCTAAGGGAAGAACGCTTCGTGCCTTGCGCTCGTCCAGATTACGCCTCACTCCATTGTTGACCCGCCGGACGTGTGCGGCTTCCTCGCAGTCGTTATTGACTTAACCCGTTCGTATGTCGCCTGCATCTCATCGAGTTCAAGATCGGTCAGTCTTTCAATATCGATCATTTGATTGCGTGCCTTATCCGCGGATCGGATCAGCTCATTCAGCTTGAGGTTGATGGCGCGTGTATCGCGGTTTTGCGTGTTCTGGATGAGGAAGACGAGGAGAAACGTCAACAGGGACGTCCCCGTACTCATCACCTGCATCCATTTGTCTGAGAAGTGAAAGAAGGGCCCGGTCGCTGCCCATAAAGCGATCACGGTGCCCGCCCCCACAAAAGCCCATGTTGAGCCCAGCCGACCGGAAGCCCAAGCTGCGAAACGCCCAAAGTGGTGGTGCACCGTGGGCCCTTGTGCCTCGTTCTCTCCTTTGTTCATCCCCGAGGCCTCCGTCGCCTCGCCACTTGAGACTACCCTTCAGTCTGATGCAAGTCTGATTCAATCGGACCACCGCATGCTTCAGCGACGGTGCGGCCCGTCGCGATACACTGCAAGCCGTGGAGGTCTCTCCTTATTGCGTATTCGCGGATTGATTGCCGGCTTGCTGATCGTCCTCGTTTCGATACCCGGCAATTGCCAGGATAAGCGCTCGCCGCAGTCTCAGAATTCACCCCCTCCGCAAACGAGTACGGGTGGAATCTCGTCGGCCGGCACGTTTGCGCCCGTCTATGATGCGCAGAAGCGGCCCATCACTGCCGGTGGAACTGTGGATTCGGGCACCGTGGTCTTCGAGGACGCAACCAAATCTGCGGGGCTGAGCTCATGGAAGCATGTCATGGGTACGCCGGAGAAGAAGTACATTCTTGAGACCGATGGTTCCGGCGTCGGCCTCATCGATTACGACAACGATGGCTGGCTCGATATCTATCTCGTCAATGGCTCTACATACGACGCGCTCAGCGGGAAGAAAACCCCGCCGCATGCCGCGCTCTTCCACAACAACCACGACGGAACGTTTACCGACGTGGCAGCCAAAGCAGGCGTCACCAATGACAGATGGGGCTTCGGCGTCGCCATCGGCGACTTCGACAACGACGGCTGGCCGGATATCTTTGTCGCCAACTACGGCAAGAACCGTCTCTACCACAACAACCACAACGGTACATTCACCGACGTCGGCGAGAAAGCAGGAGTGGGTCTAGGCAACTGGTCAGACGGCGCAACCTTTGGCGATTACGACGGTGACGGGCGTCTCGACCTCTTCGTTTCCGGTTACGTTCACTACGATTGGCATAATCAGCCAACCGCCGCCAATGGCGTCCCGCTTGTCTTCTGCCAGATCCACGGGACCCCGGTAATGTGCGGACCGCATGGCCTCCCGGGCGAGCCCGACCACTTATTCCACAACAACGGCGACGGCACTTTCACCGACGTCAGCGAAAAAGCAGGCGTATCCGACCCTGGCGCTTATTACGGCTTCACGTCCATCTTTGTGGATGCCAACAACGACGGCAAAGTGGACCTCCTTGTAGCCAATGACTCGGAGCCCAACTACCTCTACATCAACAAAGGCGACGGCACCTTTGACAATCAGAGTTATATCTCCGGCTTTGCGCTCAATCGCGAAGGCCGGGAGATCGCTTCCATGGGCCTCGCCGTAGGTGACTACCTCAACAATGGACTCGTCGACCTGCTTGTTACCGATTTCTCCGACGACTACAAAGCCCTATATCGAAATGACGGGGATGCCAGCTTTACCGAATTGGGAGACCAGGCAGGCATCACGGAGATGGCTGTCCCCTTCGTCGGCTGGGGCGTCGGTTTTCTTGACTTCGACAACGACGGCTGGAAAGACATCATGATGATCAACGGTCACGTCTATCCCCAGGTCGACCAGCACGACTGGGGCACCACATTTGCAGAGCGGCCGCTCCTCTACCGGAACACGCAAGACGGCAAATTTGAATACGTGCCTCCGGTCAAGGGATCGGGGCTTGCGTCCCTCACCTCGGGTCGCGGAGCAGCCTTCGGTGATCTATTCAACAACGGAAAGATCGACGTCATCATCAGCCCCATCGATGGCCCACCCGTCCTCCTTAAGAACGTCAATCCGGACCACCACCATTGGGTAGAGTTGAAGCTGATCGGCGGCCACGACGCTGCCACAGGCAAGCAGAGCCCGCGCGATGCAATCGGCGCAACCGTCTATCTTGCCGCCAACGGAATGCGCCAGCGCGAAGATGTCATGAGCGGTGGAAGCTACATCTCGTCGAACGATCAGCGGCCACACTTCGGTCTGGGCGACTCAACGGATACAGGAACGGCCCAGATCCACTGGCCTTCCGGCGCCGTGGAAACAGTCAAGCTGCCGGCGGTCGACCGCATCTTCACCATCACAGAAGGAATGGGCATCACTGGCGTTCTCTGCGAGAAGCAGCCATGTCTCCGGAAGCCCGCGCCCAGGCCCACGCGCCCCGCAAACACACTCAAGCCCTCGACGGTCTCCCACAAGTAGCAGTCGCCGGCGGAGCGCCGGTTCCTTCCGCCCCGCCCGGCGACGAGCGCTCTAAAAAACTCCTGCCATGTAGACCTCGGCCTGACGCCGCTTCTCTCCATGGACACCGCTCTCGGCCAGTACCGCGGGGGACAGCGTGATCACAGGGCAATGGGCATGTGCCAGCACCTTGTAAACCACTCCATGACGGGTGATGGCGGCAAAAGCGGAGGCGCCCTGTGCTCCCAGAACAATCAGGTCAGCCTGCTGCGCCCTCGCCTGGTAAAGCAGTTCCTCCGTCGGATCGCCGGGCACCACGATCGTCTGCACGGAAATCTTGCTCTGCAACTCCGCGGGGACAAGGGAAAGCAGATCTGCCTCTACTTCGTCGATGCTACGGCCAGCAAGCTCCTCAGCCCGATCTTGCGGCCGAATCACATGTTGCAGCACCAGCCGGGCGTCGTGATGGATGGCAAGTTCCGCGGCAAAATCGGCCACCATATAGCTGGCTTCCTGCATGCTCACCGCGCAGAGAATGGTTCGCGTGGCAAAGTTGCGATAGGTGCCGTCCACCACGTCCGGACCCACAATGTATACCGGGACCTTGGCAGTTCGAAGCACAGCCTCTGCCACGGAACCAACAAGAAGTTTGCCGATGGGTCCCGGAGAATGCGTCCCCATTACCACGCGGTCAATTTCCCGCTCACGAAGGAAGCTGAGAATCTGGTCGGCCGGAAGTCCGGGCCGAACCACCACTTCGCAGCTAACCCCGGATTCCCGGACACGCTGGGCCAGCGGTTCCAGTTGTTTCATTTCGGTGCGCGCGGCGGCCGCATAGTCGTAATACCGGATCCCTGAGGTCTCCGATGCCGCCACTATCAGGGTGTCATACGCGTGAAACAGGATGAGATTGGCGCCGAACTCGGCAGCTTGCGCAAGAGCGAAGGCGAAAGCCTTCTCGTTCGCGGGAATCTCGGAGGCGAACAGGATGTTGGAGGGTGTGCTCCAACCAGGCTTGATACCAATAGCCATGGGAACCTCCTTGAGGTGCGGAAATATTTTTGCAGACTTGCCGTTCGTTTTGCAGTGCCCGACGGCACACGGAAATGTGAGTCGAATCACGCCGCTTGGTTGCGGAACGTCAGGCTCCAGCCGCCCGAAAACTGCGCTCTCGAAATAAAGACGCCGGCGCCGGAGTCAGCGTTCATTGGATGTTGAATTGTGCTCCCTTTCCCACAAACTGTCCAGTACGGCATGGCCGAGAGAATGAATTGAGCAAGATGAAGTGATCCCAATCACAGCGCGAACCCTTCCAAGGCTGATCTTCTGGAGCAGAATCGTTGCGCTCAGGATCGCTTTTCCGGTTCATGGGCCTCTGTCGCAAGCGTCCAGGATCGTTCCCGGTAGTAGGCAAAACGATCTTATCGGCAGGGCATGAGTTTTCTTTAATCGGAAGATCGGTCGATCCCCGGCTCAAACCCCATTTCCGGGCCGATCCAAAGCGATTTTCCGCACGATTCTGATGGAGGTCTTATGCAACCGATGCACAACATCCCCGCTCGCGGCGGATTGAATTACGACGAAGCACCTTTTCTGGCCATCTGGGAAGTCACTCAGTCTTGCGACCTTGCCTGCAAGCATTGCCGCGCCGCTGCCCAGCCCATCGCCCATCCCGATGAACTGACAAATGCCGAGGGCAAAGCTCTTATCGATCAAATCGCCGACATGCATATTCCCATCTTTGTCTTCACCGGCGGCGATCCCATGAAGCGCAAGGATGTGTTCGAGCTCATCCACTACGCAGCGGAAAAAGGTGTCCAAGTCGCGCTTACTCCAAGCGCGACCCCTCTCCTCACCCGAGACGCCATCTTCAAGCTTAAAGAAGCCGGGCTCGTCCGCCTCGGCATCTCCCTCGACGGCTCCACCCCTGAGATTCATGACACCTTCCGCGGACTTCCCGGCGCCTGGGCACGCACCATCCAAGCCATTGAATGGGCCGGCGAAGCGGGCCTTCCCATCCAGGTACACACCACCATCAGCCGCCATAACGCACACGATCTCGATAGCTTATGCTCCCTCTTCGAGAAGCTATCCATCGTCATGTGGAACGTCTTCTTCCTCGTCCCGGTAGGTCGCGGCCAGCTCGGCGATCTGCTCTCCGGCGAGGATTTCGAGCAGGTCTTCGGCAAAATCTACGAGCTCTCGCACAAAGTCAGTTTCCAGATCAAGACCACCGAGGCCATGCACTACCGCCGCTACCTGCTGCAGCACAACCTTGAAGAACGGCGCATGAGCCACGGCCATGGCCATGGCCATCCCGGCAGTCTGAAAATGGGCGCCGCGCAGGCCTATGAGCCGGGTGCGCCCACTGCCGACGCACCAACCCGCACCGCAAGCTGGGCAACGCGCCGGGTCAACGACGGCAAGGGCTTCATGTTCATCTCCCACGTGGGCAACGTCTATCCCAGCGGATTCCTGCCCATCCACGCCGGCAACATCCGCGAAACCCCGTTGGCTGACATCTACCGCAACGCGCCCATTTTCAAGTCCTTGCGCGACACCAGCAAGCTCGAAGGCAAATGCGGCGCCTGCGAGTACAAGGAGATCTGCGGCGGTTCTCGCGCCCGCGCCTACGCAGTCACCGGTGATCCATTGGCCCAGGAACCTTGCTGCATCTACCAGCCCAAAAACTGGGACCCCGAACTGGAGAATCACGCAGAAGCCTTCGCATCGTCGATGCACGCGCCCGAACCGGCAGCAGACCAACGGACATCCCCGCTGGTGGAAATCTCAAGTTCCCTGGCATAAAACCAGCAAGCTGTCGATAGGCAGATTGCATCGTCGCTCTTTGTCGCGGCGGTCACATTTACGAGTGCGAGAGAACACTGCTGTTTTCGCACTGGAGTGCTAGAATTCTTTCCGTTCAGGAAAGTGGGGTCGCGTTCATCTTTGCCCTGATCTTCGCCCTGAACACAGGAGCAGATTCATGCTGACGCGGTTCTCGATGATCAGCCTTCTCATTGTCTGTCTTTCGTTCGCCTCGGCTGCATCCAGGGCGCAACAGGTGGTTCACGCCCTTGTTGGAACAGTGAACGCCGTCAACCTCAATGCCAAAACCATTATCGTAACCACCGATGACGGCATCCCAGGCAGTTTTGATGACTTGACAGACTCCAAAGCGCACATCACGGTCGACAAGGCCCTTCGCGCCGAGACAACCCCGGCCCTGTCCTTCGCCACGAAAGACACTAGCGCCATCGTTCTCTTCTATGGCCAGGGCGCTGATCGAACCGCGGTTGCGCTTCGCGACATCGGCGCCGGTCCATTCACCAAGAGCACGGGAACCGTGGTCAACTTCAGCGGCAAGGATCATTCGTTCTCGGTGAGGGACGACGCAGGCAATCTGGAAGTTTTCAAGCTCACGCCGGAAACCGTGGCAGAAACCAGGTCAGGCGCCGTCGACGGCAAAAAGTTTGAGCCCGGCAAAGGCGATCAGGTGCGAGTGACTTCGAGTTTGGTCAACGGCAATCCAACCGCCCTGTTCGTCTACGCCAACTGACGTCCGCTTCGATACGGTCCGGCATCAAACCATCTTGCTCGACGCTGTATCCGCACACGTACCCCGCGCTCCACGCCTCCTGCATCACAGATACCGCAACAGCGAATCCGGATGTCTCTTCTTCACGCGAGCGAACCACGCACACGGCCAATAGAGCAGCACAATCACGCCGGCCCACATCGCGCACACCACGCCAAGTCCATGTCCGTAGGGCTGATCATCAGGCGGGTAATTCAAAAAGAATCCACCATGGAAAAGCCAGCTTACCGGCTGGTGGCTCAGAAATCCCAGCAGCCCCGCGGCAAGATGGATCACAAACAAATGCAGGATGTAGAAGAACAGCGGAACCCGTCCATAGGTCACCAGGATTCGCCCGAACCGACTCCAGAATTTCGCTCCTCCGACGGCCAGCAGAATCAGGATCACGCCCAGCGTCATTAAAAGAAACTGAAGCGAAGGCGGATATTTCTCCACGTCGAGAAACAGAATGATCGACTTCGAGAGGGTGGGCATGACATGCCAGTTGCCCGGAGTCGAGTGGGCCACCTCCGCGCCGGGGTTACCATAAACGTTCGTCGCCCGAAGCAGGCAGAAAACCACAAGCGCGCCTGCGCCCGCCCCCAGCAGAATGCGCCGGCCCCTCGCCGAACCGCTCTCGAAAAGAAAGCCCATGCTGAAACCCAGCAGCGTAACCGCGCACCACGGAATCAGCGGGAACAAGACAAAAACTGAAACCTCCCCGATATGCGCACGCCCCGAACGGTGCAGCACAAACAACAGCCACTGCCCTGCGTGGAAAGCAGCCGGCTTCAAGCCGTCGAACAAGTCGTGCGTTGCAATCACGACGAGGGCTATCGCCATCACCAAGAAACGCGGCAAACGGACAAATGCCGCCAAAAGAATCATCGACAAACCAAGGCAGCAGATAACGCCGAACATCCCCCATCCCGGATGGAACGTCCATGCAAAGCCAATCAAAGTAAACTCAAGCACCACCAGCCAGAGGCCGCGCGTCACCAGAAATTTCGTCAGCTCCGCCCGCGAATGCCTCTGGCCATAAAGGTAGGCGCCCACCCCCGCCAGAAGAAAAAACGCCGGCGCGCAAAAGTGTGTCACCCAGCGAACCAGGAAGTAGAACATCCAGGTCTTGTTGATGTTTTCCGGCTCGAACGGAATGTTGCAGATGAAATCCCGCGTATGGTCCAGCGCCATCACAACCATGGCAAGGCCGCGTACAAAGTCGATCGAGTCTATCCGTCGATAGCCCCGATCCATAATCTTCAAGCTGGGGTTTTGAATGGGAGTCTCCAACTTTCGGCAAGATTCCCTCGAATTGTATCGCTCCCGAATTTGTTTTTTGAAATGGATTCGCAGACATCGCCTGAAACCAATTCCGGCGATCGTCCACTCTCCGACTATCTGGCTTTTGTTAGTGGCTGGCGGAAGCCAGGTCCACCTTCCCGCGAAACTTGCCGTAGACAAACACCATGTAACCCACCGCCAGCGCCATGCCAAAGCCCCACCACGCCAAACCCACCGCCAGCGTATGCGGACCTGAGATGGCCCGCGTCAGCGTAATGTCCCGTTCCGCTCCGGTCGTGGCCGGCAGCAGCGTTGGATAAAGCCCCCAGCACGCCCCGGCCAGCATGAAGAACAGATACACGCAGGAAGAAAGAAATGCCCTCAACGGCTGCCACTTGCGATTGAAGAGCCAGATGCCCCCCAGCGAAGCAATCACGCCCGCCGGCACCACAAAGGTGAACGGATAGTTGAAGTAGTTATCCAGGCTGGCCGGTCGCACGGCAATCGTCGCGCCCAGGCTGATCACGGTAATCGCCGCCAACTGCAGGCAAAGCGGATTCACAATTCGCCGCGCGCGGCCTGCCAGCGCGCCAGAAGTCTTCAAGCTGAGCCAAAGCGCGCCATGCAGTGTAAGAGCAACTAGCGCCACCAGCCCGCCAATCACCGTATACCAGTCCAGAATCCCCGGATGCGGCCCCGGCTTCCAATCCGTCCACAGGGGTAGAAAGAAGTAGCCGTCAGCCTGCAGCGGAACCCCGCGCAGAACATTGGCCAGCGCCGCGCCGTAGAAAATGATCAGCACCGCGCTCGACAACCCAAACACCCCGTCCAGCAACGCCCGCCACACGCCCACCTCAATGTGATTCCGAAGCTCAATGCTGATCCCGCGCAAAATCAGTAGCCACAGCACCATCATCAGCGGCAGATAAAACCCGCTGAATGCGGATGCGTACAGCAGCGGAAAAGCGAAGTAGAGCGTACCTCCCGCAGCCAGCAGCCACACCTCGTTGCCGTCCCAAACCGGTCCAATGCTGGCCAGTGTGGTCCGCCGGTCATTTTCGGTGCGGCAAAGAAACAGGTGCAATACGCCCACACCCAGGTCGAAGCCGTCCAGCACCACGTAGCCCACAATCATCACCGCAACCAGCCAGAACCAGAGAAATCCCATCATCGCTCGTATCCCTTCTCTCTCCAACCGGCCCTGTCAGTCGGCAGCCACAGCCTGCGCCTCCTGCGGTTTCCCCTCAGGCCCCGCACTGATCTCCCGATAGATCAGCACCGTGAACAATATCCCCAGCAGCATATAAAGCCCCATGAACCCCAGCAGCGTAAACAACCCATTGCTCGCGGAAACGGTATTCGAATACCCCTCGCTCGTCCGCATCAGCCCGTAGATCAGCCATGGCTGCCGCCCCAGTTCAGCGGTCATCCAACCGGCGGTGTTGGCAATATACGGCAGCGGAAAACTCAGCAGCAGCGCCCACAACGCCCAGCGCGATGTATACAGCCGCCCGCGCCACAGCAGAAACGCGCACATCAGCATCAGCAGCACAAACCACGTCCCCAGCCCCGCCATGATGTGGTACGCGTAGAACAGCAGCGGCAGCGCCGTCGGCCACTGGTCGTGCGGAATCTGATCCAACCCCTTCACCTCGGCCTTCGTCGTTCCATACACCAGGAAGCTGAGCAGGTCGTTCACCACAATCGGGTTGTCTATCTCGCCCGTCTCTTCGTTCGGCTGTCCCATCAGCACCATGCCCGCGCCCGCCTCGCTATGGAACAACCCCTCCATCGCCGCAATGGCCGCCGGCTGATTGCGCGCCACATATTTACCCGCCATATCCCCCGTGGGAAAAATGATGAGGATGGACGCAATCACTCCCGCAATCACGCCCACCTTCAGAAAAATGTGTGCGTATCGCGCCCGCCGTCCCTCCAGCAGATAGAACGCGCCCACCGCGCTCATCACAAACGAGCCGGTAACAACCGCGCCCGTCATGTTGTGCATGTATTGCAGCAACCCCCACGGATTCAGCAGCAACTGCCAGAAGCTCAGCACTTCAAACTGCCCGTTCGGCAACCGGTCAAACGCCACCGGGTGCTGCATCCACGCATCGGTCACAATAATGAAGAACCCTGAGATCCACGAGCCCACAAACACCATCAACGCGGAAAACCAGTGCGCCAGCTTCGAGATGCGCTTCTCCCCATAGAGAAACAGCCCCAGAAACGCCGACTCCAGAAAGAAGCTGAAAACCCCCTCCATCGCCAGCGGCTGCCCAATCACCCCGCCCGAAAGCTGTGAGAACCGAGCCCAGTTGGTCCCGAATTCAAACTCCATCGGAATCCCGGTCACCACCCCAAATACAAAATTGATCCCGAAGATATGTCCCCAGAAGCGCGCGGCCCGGTCCCACGTTTCGTTGCCCGTCTTCAGCGCAACCGACTTCAGCACCACAATCAGCAGCGCCAGCCCCATGGTCAGTTGCGGAAAGAGGTAATGGAACGTAATCGTAAAAGCGAAATGAAGGCGATGGATCAGCTCGGCAGTCATGGAGGGCCATCCTGTATCAGGTCGGAAACGGGTGAAAAAGGGAAGAAGCGCCCCGGAGATCGAGATCGCGGATAACAAACGATTATAGGCGCACGAAAATGCTCGGTCTGTAGCCTTTGCTCCAGTCAAATCGCGTGATCTAAATCACCAAACACTTATACGCCACGAGTTCATCCTAAGAATGTAAGTCGCATTTTTAGTCACCCGCGCCTTTTCCTGCTCCGGTCGAGAGCGGCGTAGCTGAACTAAGATGAAGTGGGGTCGATCCATGCGGATAGCAATCATTGGCGGAGGCATTGCGGGGCTGGCCGCTGCCTTTGAGCTCGAGCAGGCATGCAAGGCCGGTGCTCCGGTTGAATACACGCTTTTCGAAGCCGGCAACCGCTTCGGCGGCTCTCTTGGCTCGGAAACCGTAAACGGCTCGGTGCTGGAGCGCGGGCCAGACTCATTCCTGAGCGAAAAGCCGGCTGCCGCCGAGTTGTGCCGCGAACTGGGCCTAGGCGACCAGTTACTCCTCTCGAACGACGCCGCGCGCCAGACCTGCATCGTGGTGAAAAACCGGCTCGTCCCCCTGCCCGACGGCCTCATGTTCCTCATTCCCACCAAGCTCATTCCCACCGCCCTGACGCGCCTCTTCAGCATTCCCACCAAGGTGCGCATGGGCCTCGAATTGCTCCATCCCCCCCGCCCCCATGGCGATGCGGACGAGTCAGTCGCAGCGCTGGTCGAGCGTCACTTCGGCAAAGAGGCTGTCGACCGCCTCGCCGACCCGCTCCTCAGCGGCATCTATGGCGGCGACGCAAACCAGCTCAGCGCCCGCGCCGTCCTTCCCAAGCTGGTCGAGATGGAAACCGAGTACGGCTCTCTCACTCGCGGAATGCTCGCCGCACACGAGAAGATGCGCGCCAAAGCCAAAGCCGCCGCACACAACAACGGAACCAATCCCGCGGCAGGCAACGGCGCCCCTCGCCCGCCCCGTTCCATCTTTACTTCTCTCCGCGGCGGCATGCAGCAGTTCATCGATGCGCTCGTCGCCCGGCTTCAGCCTGCCAGTCTGAGGCTAGGCACACCCGTCAGCAGCCTCGCCTGCTCCGGCAGCAACTGGAGCGTCACCGTAGGCGATACCACGGAACTGTTTGACTCAGTCATCATCGCCTCGCCCGCCTGGGCCGCAGCCGTACTGCTTCGCCCTGTCGATCCCGTGCTAGGCGAGAACCTCGGCGCAATTCCGTACTCTTCTTCCATCACCCTGAACCTCGTTTACGACGAAAGCCAACTCGGCCCGCTACCCGATGGCTTCGGCTTTCTCGTCCCTGCCACCGAAGGCCGCGCCATGCTGGCCTGCACCTTCGTCCATCGCAAGTTCATCGGCCGCACCCAGCCGGGCAAAGCCATTCTGCGCGCCTTCCTCGGCGGCATGAGGAATGAACACCTGCTCTCCGAGCCGGATGAAGTGCTCATAGCCACCGTCCGTCGGGAATTGCGCGAGATTCTTGGCAACAAAATCATCGGCTCCCAGGTCGAGCCGGAGCACGTTCAGGTCTCCCGCTGGCGTCGCGCCATGGCGCAATATGCCGTCGGCCACCAGGAGCGCATGCAGCAGATCACCGCCCGCCTCGCCACTCTCCCCGGCCTTCGCCTCGCCGGCAACGCCTATGAAGGCATTGGCATCCCCGACTGCATCCGCCTCGGCCGTCGCGCCGCAAAAGAACTGGTAGGGCAGGCGTCCGCTTCGATACCCGCAACTCGGGAACTGGAAGTTAAGCGCTAACGGCTGTCTCTATCGCACGACTGGCAACGCCAGCGCGCTCGGATGCTGCGCATCGTGATAAATCGTATTAGTCGCCTTCACCATCGTCGCGTCGGTCGCCGAGTCCTTCCCCGTATTCAAATTCCGATCAAACCGCGGAAAATTCGAACTGCTAACCTCCAGCCGAATCTTGTGCCCCTTCAAAAACACATTGCTCGTCGACCACAGATCAATCTTGTATTCGTAAATCTGCCCCGGCGCAATCGGCTTCGGTGCGCCTTCGGTCGACTCCCGATACCGTGCCCGCAAAATCCCCTCCGTCAAATTAATCGCCGTCCCATCCGGCGCAACATCCACCAGCTTCCCGGTAAAGTCCGTATCCGCCGCAGACGTGCTCGCATACAGATCCAGCGTCACCGGCCCCGTCACTTCCAAATCCTGCTCCAGCGGCCCCGTTGAATACACCAGCACGTCCGCACGCTTCTCCACCTCGCGCTGATCCCGCGGCCCTCCCGGCAGATGCTGTGGATCGCAGCAAAGCGGCCCACCCACAGTAGGCACCGGGTTAGCCGGATCGTAGACATACTTGTCAAAAGACGCTTCGTCTGGGAGCGCGACCCCGGCGGTCAACAGCCGGCCTTCGCCGGATGAGGAGTTCGCATTACCAACCAACGCTGGTTGTGCATTGTGGGAGGAGCGAAGAAGCAGCCGCCATTCCACCGCCCGCCTCAGCGGCCACTCATCCTCAAATCGCCACTCATTCTTCCCCATCACAAAAATCTTTACCGGCTTCCCATTGGCAAACTCATTCTGCTTCCCCAGAAACAGGTAGTCATACCAATCCAGAATCACCGCATTCTCATCAAACGGCGCATCCGGTCCAAAGTCCACCTGCCCCACCGTCCGTCCCCATCCCGAGTGCCCGCCGATCGCCACAATCAGGTGCTGCCCATTCCGCGCCGCTTCGCTCCCTCCATGCGCCTTCAGCCCCATGTAATTGCGCAGAGATCCACCCTGAAAAATGTCATACCACGCCGCAATCGTCAGCGCCGGAACCTGGATATTCTGATAGTTCTCCTCAATCGACCACTGCTTCCAGTAGTCGTCATACAGCGGATGCGCCAGCCAGTCGATGAAATACGGAGCCACCGCCCGCGTAAGATCCGCCCCGTCGTGCGGCGCGCGAATGTTGAACACCGGATACTGGTTCAGCGGCAGAATCGAATCCCCCACCAGCGCGTTGGTGTTCTCCTTGATCTTCCGGTTCAGCGTGTCCTGCGCCAGGCCAGACGTCCAGCTCTCGTTAAACCACTGTTCAAAGGCCCCGCCCTGGTAAGTCCAGTTCTCGTGATAATTGCTTGCGGTAACGATGGGGCAAATCCCCGCCAGGTGTGGTGGACGCGCAATCGCCGCCAGCATCTGCGTCGCGCCCACATACGACCCTGAGAACATGCCCACCTTGCCGTTCGAGTGAGGCAGCGCCGCCGCCCATTCCACCGTGTCGTACCCGTCGTTGATTTCATATTTGAAGGGATACCACTCCCCTTCCGACGTGTACCGGCCGCGCACATCCTGAATCACCACAATGAATCCGCGCCCCGCGCCTTTCTCCCCAATGGGCCACATCAGCGACTTGTCATACGGCGTGCGCGTCAGCAGCACCGGGTAGCTCCCTTCCGCGGCCGGCCTGTAAATGTCGGCGCGCAGCGTCACGCCATCGCGCGTCTTCATCGCCACGCCTTTTTCCGTCACAATCTGCAACGGCGGCGCGGCAACCGTTCCGGCGCTCTGGCTCAAAGCGACAATGCACGGTACAACGAAGGCAAGTAAGCAAAGACTTTTCCTCAACATCTGTGGTCAGCTCCTCGAGGGCTATACTGGCTGCGGAAAAAACTCTTTCCAGAATGTTCTGTAACAAGGGCACGGCTTCAGCCGGGCCAATAAAGCCAAATAGAAATGAGCCGGGCTTTAGCCCCTGCGGGATGTCCTGTTGTCCGCCGTGAAACAGAGATGGAGTCTTTTCGCAGCCTGTTGCATAGTCGAAACCATTCTATGGGTTGACGGCCGGAATGAGATTCTCACCCTTCGCGGTGTATCGTGATTGACGGCATAGATTTCCAGGTTTTCTTGAGGGGTACACGTGCATTCATTCAATCGCAGAGGATTTCTGAAAGCAGCATCAGCGGCAACCACAGGCGCTCTGCTCGGGCCCAGGCTACACGCACTCACCCCAGAGCAATCCCAAGCCCCGCGCACCATCGCCGCCAACGACCGCATTCAGATCGCACTCATCGGCGCGGGCGGCCAGGGCATGGGCGATACCAAGACCGCCATCCAGGTCCCCGGCGTCAAGCTGGTCGCCGTTGCCGATTGTTATGACGGCCGCCTCGCCCATAGCAAGGAGTTGTGGGGCGACGACATCTTCACCACCCGCGACTACAACGAAATCCTCGCCCGCAAAGACATCGACGCCGTCATCATCGGCACCCCTGACCACTGGCACAAACAGGCCAGCGTTGACGCCCTGAAGGCCGGCAAAGATGTCTACTGCGAAAAGCCCATGATCCATCTCTACTCCGACGGCCCTGAGATGATTGAAGCCGCTCGCTCCACAGGCCGCATCCTCCAGGTCGGCAGTCAGCGCGTCAGCTCCATCATCTACGCCAAGGCAAAAGAACTCCTCGCCTCCGGCACAATCGGACAGCTCAACATGGTCACCGCCCGCTGGGATCGCAATTCCGCCATGGGCGCATGGGATTACACCGTCCCGCCCGACGCCTCCACCGAAACATGCGACTGGCCGCGCTTCCTCGGCACCGCTCCCAAAATCCCCTTCAATGCCGAGCAGTTCTTCCAGTGGCGCAAGTGGAAGGCCTACGGCAGCGGCGTGGCCGGCGACCTCTTTGTCCATCTCTTCAGCGGAACGCATTTCATCACCGGCTCCCATGGCCCCACGCGCGGCATGGCCACAGGTGCACTACGCTTCTGGAAAGATGGCCGCGACGTGGATGACGTCATGCTCGGCCTCTTCGATTACAAAGAGGGCTTCAACCTCAGCCTGCGTGTCAACTTCGTCGATGGCGGCGAAGAGAGCGAAGGCCTCATCTTCACCGGCTCTGAGGGCACCATGGAGATTGGGTGGAACGACGTCACCTTAAGCCGCGTGCCGCGCCAGAAAGCCCCCGGCTACACCATCGACACATTCACTGAGGCCATGCAGAAACAAATCATCGCCGCGTACGACGCAAAGTATCCGACCCATTCTGAAGATGCGGCCCTGGCTGGAACCGAGAAGTTCACGGCCCCGAAGGGCTACAGCGACAGCTACGACCACTTCCACAACTTCTTCGATTCGGTGCGTTCACGCAAGCCCGTGGTTGAAGATGCGGTCTTTGGGTATCGCGCCGCCGGGGCTGCACTGCTCAGCAATCTCAGCATCGAGCGCGGAGCAATCGTGAAGTGGGATCCAGAAGCAATGAAGTTGCTTTAGCCCGCGTCTATTGGCGCACTCGAAAATGAAAGATACGATGCAAAGTCGTCGAAAATATGCGGATTTCAACCTTGGAAAGGCACTTCAGCTGAAATCTTGTTCCTCAAGAGTTATTGATGCGTGGGGGACAATCGGGGCGTGAGTCCATTCCCGGCCCCTAGGGCGTTTACAGGGAGTAATCCCAACAAGAGGCGCTTTTAGATGGACCGGGAAAACCCTCGGCACTAGAATGTATGCTCAACGAGGCGGACAGAAAGGAAGCTAAAAGTGCCCACTGAAATTTTGGTGCCATTTGCCCAGGCGAAGCAACACGGCAAATCATTCTTTCTCACAGCGCTTTCCGCTGCCGACCTCGTGCGCATCAGCTATGTCGCAAGGAGGGGTGTTGATGAGGAACAGGGAGCGGTACAACGGCTGCTCAATCCAGCGAGGATCGCGGGAATTCGCGATTTCGTAATTGCAGGGGGGAGTTTCCCCGTGTCTATCGTCCTTAATTGGCTCGACGCGGAAACTGCGCCAAGGATCAAAAGCGGGAAGCTCGTGATCCAGAAGGTTTCGCGGGCGGCTCAGATTATCGACGGCCAGCACCGGATAATCGGCCTCTCGTTCGCTATCGCAAAGCAGAAGTCCCTTTCAAAACTGCAGATCCCAGTTACGTTATATACAGGGCTCTCAACTCAGGAGTGCGCCGATATTTTTCTCTCGATCAACACAGAGCAAAAGCCCGTACATCGTAGCTTGGTTTTCGATCTGTACAAAGTTGCGAGCAATTACATTGTTGACCCGCCTGCGCTACGCGCTGGCGATCTCGCTTCAGAGCTCAACGAGCGCCAAGACTCACCGTTTCTGGGTTACGTTAACTTCCCCGGTACGCCAAAAGGGCATAAGGGGCTTGCCCTATCGACTATTGTGTCTGCGGTTAAACCGCTAGTCGAGGAGAAAGGGGTATTCGAGCAAGTCGGCCTGTCGGAACTTCAGATGCAGTCGCAATTTTTGATCAACTTCTTTAGCGTACTGCGAGACGCATACGGGGCAGAGTGGGAGTCACCAAGTAATGTATTTCGCATGGCCGCCGGCTTTGTAGGCGCAATTGAATTTGTTAAGAATAAGCTCGTGGTTCATTGCAATATTGCGGCGGATTTTACCTCGGGTGCGATCGCGAAGGTCCTGAAGATTTCTCAGGGTAATCTGATTCGTCGGGAATCAATTGAGGGGCTTCAAGGCCGTCGGGCGTTCAACTTCGTCGCTTCCGCTCTCGATGAGCTATTTGACCCAACGGAAGGCAAGGACCGCAAGGTCAAAGTATGAACACGCAATCGGGCACTGCGGGGAGCTACCTGCTCGGGCGAATTCCACCCGGTACCACGGGAAAGAGTTTCTTTCAGAGCTATGTCGTCACTGCCAATGATCAAACTTTACTCCAGGCGGCCGCCAAAGAAGACGGCTATCGATATGCCTACAACGGTGTACTGTCCTTTCTCGGGGGATTATCGGGGCTCTGCAGCCGGGGTGCGGGATGGGCAATTACAAAGATGTACTACTCCGCCTTCTACATCGCTCGTGCCAGCCTCTGTCGAAATGGGCACGTGATATTTCATGTGCCAAAGGCTGGCACATCTAGCCATACGCAGTATGAACTCAAGATTGCGGCAGGCGAACGCGCGGAAATCTCACGAATCCCGAGTACGCATAAGCTCGTTGCAGACCGATTCAAGAGAGGGGGCTATCCGTCTTTCATGCAGGGGCTTGTCGTCAACGGAGAGGATCCAATTGAATGGCTTATGGGGCAACGTGAGTTTTGGCAATATCGATCGGCACGATTTCCGGATCCGGACTTTCCAGGTGTGCTGGCCGAGATCGACACACAAAGACTGCAGCGTTTCTTGAGCGCCTACGAGGAGGACCGACTCGGCGTCTATTTGTCAGATCCCGACCATGCGCTGATTGCAATTCCATTTAGGCTGGTCATTTGGTACTTATCCGGAACACGGCTCGAAAGCACTGGCGCCTTCGGTCCCGAGGATTTTGCACATCTCAGAAGAAGCTGTATGGCCGGCGGACAGAAGGTGACCGCGATAAGCCGACACTTCGGCAATTGACCGTTTTTTCGCTCCGCTTCAACGAGCCGCAACAGGCTCGACAGGTCGAGGCTGGGTCAACCCCCGAAACCGTCGTCTTATCGGAAGGTACCGCCAAGGCGCTTGATCGGCTCCGATCATATCGCCGGCGATGACCGCAAGCGCCACCTCAGGTGCTTTGCCGATTTATTCACTCCGAACATGCACAATCAGAATTGTGATCGCGACTCTCAAATTCGCAAGCAAAATCTGTCCGGAATGGGTCCGGTCTGTACCCGAAATTAATTACCCCACCCCTCCCCCTCGAAAATCGCCATTTCCCGTACCGTCGTATTCTCTCAACCGTATGCAAATACACAGCTTACCCAACGCACCCATGTGCCAGCCAGTAAAAACAGCCTCCAAAATCAGGCCCTTTTCGCCCACTTAATGCCGTAAAAAGGGCCGAAACTGCCCCCAAATAGCCGTTTTTGAATCGGTTTTTGAGGGCTTCAGTGTGTGCCGGCGAAAAGCTCTCGGCCCTTCAGTAGCCGACACTGCGGTAAGCCAGCCTCTGCCGATCCACAAGTATCCACGCAAACACAACCCCAAACAGAAACCCGGCAATGTGCGCCAGATAAGCCACGCCGCCCGTCCTCACCTCTGCCACCGATCCGAAATCCAGCACCTGCATCAGGAACCAGAAACCAATCAGCAGCACTGCGGGAATGTAAGTGACTCCGAAGAAAATGAGGAAGAAAACCACCGTCCGAATCCGGTCCCGCGGAAACGTTACGATGAACGCTCCCATCACCGCCGCAATCGCGCCGCTCGCTCCCAGCACCGGCAGCCGGGAAAGTGGATCCGCCAATACCTGCGCCATCATCGCTATCAACCCGCCTGCCAGATAGAACACCAGATACCGGAATGACCCCATCGCCTCTTCAATCTCCGGCCCAAACGCCCACAGATAAATCATGTTCCCGATGATGTGCAGCCAACCGCCGTGCATGAACATCGAGGTGAGCAGCGTGATGGGACGATGTCCATGCGTGATGCGTAGAGGAATAGCGGACCAGTGGCGCACAAACGCGTTGCCGCCCTGCAATTCCAGGAAGAACAGCAGCACGTTCACAACGATAATCAAAACTGTGACAGCGGTTCGTCGCCTCGGCCCGCGCGACGCATCGCCCAAGGGGATAAAGCCGCCCATTACATTCCGCCCTTACCCAGCAGAATTCCAATCCCGTAAGTAACCGCGCCCTCTACCGCCCCCACCACCGTCATCTCGAACCCCGATGACCACCACGACCGGACCGTGATCAGGCTCTTTGCCGCGCCCACCGCAAAGTGCGCTGCCAACGAAATCACCGCCGCCGCAATCACCGCATTAATCCCGCTCATAAAGAAGAACGGAATAATCGGAATAGCAGCGCCCACGGCCGTCGAAAGCGCCCCCGAGCTGGCCGACACCAGCGGATTGCTCAACGCATCTTCCGACGATCCAAGCCGTTCGCTTGCCAGCGCTCTCAGCAGCTGTTCGGGGTCGTTCGCGATATGGTTAACCATGTGCATCGCGTCCGCTTCCGGCAGCCCCTTCACCTGGTAGTAAAGCGAAAGCAGCTCGCGCGCCTCGGGCCCGTTCATCTTGATCGCCTCGCGCTCGCGTTCAACTTCCGCCTGGTAAATCTCCCGTTCGCTCTTGGCTGCCAGGTACGCGCCCGAGCCCATACTCAGGGCCGACGCAATCATTCCCGAAAGCCCAGCAAGCAACACATACTTGCTGTCGCCCGCCGTCGCGCCGGAAACGCCCGACACAATCCCAAAGATCGCGCCCAGTCCGTCGTTGACCCCGTAAATCGCGTCGCCAATCCACGCCCCGGGTTGCTTGCGGCCCTTGGCGCGTTTGGCCAGCAGTTCGTCCAGCACCGCTTTCGCATCAATCTTCGGCGCACCGGCGGACGGAGCGTAATGCCCGCGCAACAGCGATCCAAGCTCGCGATAGTGGTCTTTCTCGTCCTCAATCACGTGGTCGAGAATCGCAGTCGACCCCTCGTCCCCCAGTGCTTTTAGCTGCTCGCCGTAAGTGGCAATGTGACGGCTCTCTTCAATCTCCAGCCGTCGCAGCGCCATTCGCACACCACCGGCGCGATTCGCCAGCGAATCCGCCTCGCCACCCGGCTTGCCCTTGTAGACTGGCTCGGCCCCGCCCAACTCCGCGATGCGCCCGTGCCAAAGCTCTGCATGTTCCCACTCCGCGTTGGCCAGGTGGCGCAGCACCTGCGCGCGCATCGGCTCTGTGTCGCGTTCTGCCAGCGCCAGGTAGGTGTGGTACGCCTCCACTTCGGCCTGCCAGTTTTCTTCCAATGCGGCCAGTATCTTCTTTACTTTTGCGGGGCTCATCGTTGCAGGTGGCACGTGTTTCTCCTGACTTTTCTTATGAGGATACGGCATTTCCGCCCCAGTTCGCAGGCCCCGAAGTCATTGCCGCCAGCCGTAAGCGCACCGCGCAAGGTTGCCCGCAATGATCGTCAGCCCCCAGTCCGGAATACCACGGACAGCCTTTGAGCCCCGTTTCCAACATCATCCCGCTCAATCGTTTTTTTCGTCACTTCCCCAGCAAAGGGTTTTCCGTATAGTGTTGTGTGGTGCAAAAAGCCGGACAACGGGTGAAATGAAACCAGCCGGCAGGCATGCCTGAAGTGCCTGGAGCGCAAACTGCGCCACCAGGCCTTACTGGGCGAGACTTTTTTCAGGAAACGGGGACGAATTCTCTATGGCAACAGAAACAAAGCAATCCACGGCGTTAACATCGCCCGGGTATTTTCTCCCGTTCGTTATCGTCACTGCGCTCTTTTTCATCTTTGGGTTCATCACCAACCTGAACATGGGTCTGGTACCAGATCTGAAGAAGATATTTGAAATTCAGGGGCTACCGACCTGGCAGGCCATGATGGCGAATGGAGCATTCTTCACTGCTTATTTCGTGTTTTCGGGTCCGACGGGCCGGTTGATTGAAGCGATCGGCTATAAGCGGACGATGGTGGTGAGCTTGTTCGTTCAGGTGCTGGGAGCGCTGCTTTTTGTTCCGGCAGCACAAAACGTTTCGTTTCCGCTCTTCCTCCTGGCGATTTTCGTCGTTGGAGCTGGAGTGGCAGCATTGCAGACCGCGGCCAATCCCTATATCTCGATCCTCGGACCGGAACACAGCGCTTCGATACGACTGAACCTGGCACAGGCGCTGAACTCGCTGGGTGGCACATTTGCCCCGTGGGTAGCAGGTACATTCATCCTGACCACCTCTGTTCTCAACCCGGCCGTTGTCGCCACACAGAGCGCCGCCGACCAGCACGCCTACCAATTAACGATTGCGGACACCGTACGCGTTCCTTACCTCGTGATCGCGGCCGCCCTCGTCATCCTGGGGATCGCCGTGGCGTTCACGAGGTTACCCCATGTTGAGGCAACGCAGCAGTTCCGTCCGGCAAAGGCAGGCGATCCGCTGTTGAGCCGGAGCATCCTGAGCTATCGTCATACCGTGCTGGGAGCTTTGGGCATATTTGTATACGTCGGAGTCGAAGTCGGCCTGGCGACAACGATGGTGCTCTACTTCAGCGATACCGTTCATGGTGGATTACATGCTCTGACGGCACCCGAGGCGCAGAAGCTGGTGTTGTTTTACTGGCTTGGAGCTCTTGTCGGCCGGCTCCTCGGGTCCTGGATGCTGACAAAGATCGAGGCTGGAAAACTGCTTGGGATCTTCGGAACAATCGCCGCAGCTCTCGTGGTTCTTTCCATCTTAACCAGTGGCTATGTTGCCATTGGCTGCCTGATTCTTGCAGGTTTCTTCAACTCAATCATGTTCCCCAACATCTTCACCCTCGGTATAGCGCGGCTCGGACCGATGACAAGCAAGGGCTCAGGGCTAATCATGACTGCAGTATGGGGTGGGGCGTTGATTCCGGTCTTCATTGGCTGGCTGGTGGACAATACAAATTATCAGTGGGCGCTTGTTGTCCCGGTATTCTGCTACCTCTACATAGCCTTCTATGGCTTTGTCGGGCACAAACCTACACAGACTGTAACAGTGTAAGGAAAGTGGCTTTACGCTGAAGGCCCTTCGGTGCAAGCCGAAGGGCCTTCGTACGTCTGGCGTCGTTCTCAATCGGCCCGGCATCTACTCCTTCCGGGCTCGCTTCCCATTCACAAAGCTATTCTTTTCACCATGTTTTACGCCCGGAACGCCGGAATCACGATAAGATGGGTTTCACTTCTTGTGGACCTGCACCATGACCTCCCACGCAAAACCGCGCTTGCCGCAGGTGCTTCTCGTCGGTGCCGTTGCGCTCTTCATCCTGCTGCTCCTGCTGCGCCTGTTCGTTTTCGAGCACGGCCATGGGCATCGTGGTTTTCGAGGCGCTGGCGTTGATACATCGGGCGCGGTTCAAGCCGCGAGATACAAGACGGAATCGGCCTGGGCTCACCGCCCCTGGACCGACCGATTCGCCGACGGCACCCCCGACTTCCTTCGCCTCACAGACCCTGCAGACCAGGCCGCCTTCCGCCAGTGGTTTACCACCATCGCCGACTTCCAGGCCATCCGTCCCCGCGCCGAAGTCCCCTCGGAAATCGCTGACTGCGCCAGTCTCCTCCGCTACGCCTACCGCGAAGCCCTAAAGCGCCACGACGACACCTGGTTCCTCGCTACCAGGCTCGAGATCGCCGCGCTCCCCGGCGAGATTCGCGCCTGGCGCTATCCCGATACCCCCCTCGGCGCCGGTCTCTTCCGCGTCCACCCCGGCAGCTTTGAGCCTGCCGACGCAACCAACGGAGCCTTCGCCCAATTCGCCGACGCAGAAACGCTGGTCAAGCGCAATGCGTACTTCGTCAGCCGTGACCTCCGCCAGGCCCAGCCCGGCGACCTTCTCTTCTATCGCCAGTTTGGCCAGTCTTCGCCGTGGCATTCCATGATCGTTACCCGCATCGCCGGCCAGTCCGCCGTTGTCTACGACACCGGTGAAGACCACGGCAAACCAGGCGAACTCCGCCGCGTTCTCCTCGCCGAGCTAATCGACCATCCCCAGCCGCAATGGCGCCCCGTTCCCGACAATCCCAACTTTCTCGGTGTCTACCGTTGGAATATCCTTCGAGGGACTTTATGAATCTGCGTAAGACGCTGCTCTCCCCTTCCTCGTTGCTTCTCTTTGTCCTCGCTTCCGCTCTCCCATCCGCCGCCAAAGACGCGCCACGCTCCTTCTCTCTCTCCACCACGCGCACCTTCGCCCCCGGTGAAACGGTCAAAATCCAGCTTCTCGCCCGCAACGTCCCCTCCCTTGAATTCCGCGTCTACAAGGTCAATGAAGCGGAGAAATTCTTCGCCAGCCTCAAAGACCTCCACAGCTTCGGAGTTACCAGCAATTCCCCGGCCGAGCAAATCGACCAGAAAACCTGGATCGAGCGCATTCACGACTTCAAGGCCGACCTCTGGTGGAAAGTGCGCCACTTCTTCCGCAGCCAGTTCACTGATGAGGCCCGCGACAGCTTCCGCGAAGATCAGGGCAAGCTCGGCAAACGCAGCACCGTCGTAGGCGCAGTCGCGGAGTTCGCCCAGGTCCCGCTCCTGAACGCGAGCCAACTCGTCGCGCGTTGGAAGCTTGAAACACCCCCCACGCTGGTCAGCGATACGCAGCAGTTACCCATCGAGAATCTGAGCTCCGGCGTCTACCTCATCGAAGCCACCGACGGGACCTACAAGGCTTACACCGTAGCCATCGTCACCAGCATCGCCATAGTCGACCGCAACATCGGCGGCCAAACCAGCCTCTACGTCGCCGACCGCAAAACTGGTGCCCCGGTTGAGAACGCTGAAACTGTTCTATGGGTCGGTGGAAGCAAGCAGTCCGACGCGAAAACCGGTGTGGACGGCATGGCCACGCTCTCAATGACCTCAAACAGCACCCGCATTCAAGCCGGTGCGGAGCCGGAGAACCCGTGGATCCTGGCCCGCCACGGCGCCGATGTTGCCCTGGTAACACCGTGGGCCTATGAATTCAGTCCGAACCCGCAAAGCAACCTGCACACTTTCGTCTACACTGACCGCCCTGTATACCGTCCCGGCCACACCGTCCACATCAAGGCCATCATCCGCCACGAAAAGGGCGACGACCTCGATCTTCCCGACGACAAATCGCTCGAATTGAAGGTGACCGACGCCGACAACAAGGTCGTGCTCTCGCAAACCGCAGCTATATCCGCCCACGGAACACTAACCGCCGACTTGAACCTCGAAACCGATGCAGCCCTCGGCTACTACGGTATCTTGCTCAGCAAGAACGGCCAGTCCATCTACCCAGGGGCCAACTTCTACGTCGAGGAATACAAGAAACCCGAGTACCAGGTGACCGTCAAGCCCACCGCCGCCCGCATCCTCCAGGGCAACACCATCCAGGCCACCATCGAGGCGCGCTACTTCTTCGGCGAGCCTGTCGCCGGAGCCAAGGTTAAGTGGGTCGTGCACACCTCGCAGCATTACTGGTGGGATGAAGACGAACAGGACGACAATAATGCGGAAGGCGGTGGCGAAGGCGAAGCAGCCGGCGAAGAGCCCGACGACACCTACGGCGCAACCGAGCAACAGGAGAACGAAGGTGTGCTCGATGCCAACGGCCTTCTCAAGATATCGCTGCCCGTCGCAATCGACGGCAAGCACAACGACCAGGACTACCGCATCGAAGCCCGCGTAACCGACGCAGGCAACCGCGAAGTCGCTGGGCACTCCACCGTCCTCGCCACCTACGGCTCCTTCCGCGTCAGCGCGGAGCCAGTCAGCTATGTCTTCGAGCCCGGTCAGACTCCGCGCGTTAAAGTCACCGCGCAGGACTACGACAACAAGCCCATCCAGACCGCAGTCCACGTCGCCATGACCCTGCGCAAGTGGGATTCCGTCACCCATGAGTCAACCGAAACCACGGTCAGCAGCAAAGACGCGCAGACCTCCGCCGACGGAACCGTGCTTGTCGACCTGCCTACCGGCTCCAGCAATGCTAGCGGCGACTTCGAAGTGATCGCAAGCGCCAAAACTCCGGAAAACCGCACCGTGGAAGGCCGAACTTTCGTCTGGATCTGGAATAACGCCGGCGAGTGGTACAACGCCAATACCCAGGCCCAAATCATCGCCGACAAAAAGACCTACCAGGTCGGGGATACGGCCCACCTGCTGCTCGTCACCGGCCTCGATGACTCATGGGCAGTCGTCTCCGCCGAAGGCGACACCGTGCAGTGGAAGAAACTGCTCCATGCCACCTCCAAGAGCCTTTCCTTCGACGTGCCCATCACCAAGCTCGCCCAACCTAACCTGCTCATCAACGTCGTCATCGTTCACAACAACCAGGTCATCACGGCGCAAAAAAGTCTGAAAGTCCCGCTCGTCGAGCGCACCCTCACCGTCACCGCCGCACCCAGCAAGCCCAAATATCTTCCCGGCGAAAAGGGAAGCTTCGATGTGTTTGCAGTCGATTCGCAGGGCAAGCCTGTCGAGGCCGACCTGAGCTTCGGTGAAGTCGATGAGGCGCTTTACTCCGTTCGCCCCGACGACAATCCGAACATCGTCAACGTCTTTTATCCCAGACGGTTCGTCTACCTCCAACCGCAAACCTCGTTCGACTTCTTCTTCTCCGGCGAGGCAGGCCTCAAGAGTCCACTCCTGGCCATGCTCGCGAACGGCATGTACCACCCGCGCCTTGCGCAGGTTAAGCCCGGCTCTGACCTCGTGGTCCCCAAAGTCCGCAAGGCATTCCCCGACACGGCTTACTGGAACCCCAACGTTCGCACCGGCGCCGACGGCCACGCCAAGGTCGAGTTCACATTCCCTGATGCGCTCACCACTTGGCGCACCACCATCCGCGCCATGACCGACGATGGCAAAGCCGGCGGCGCTGTCACGCGTGTCCTCGTCCGTAAAAATCTCATTGTCCGCCTCGCCGCGCCACGCTTCTTCCGCCAGGGCGACGAGACCACGCTCCGCGTCATTGCCCACAACTACCTTGAATCCGCAAAGGACGTCACCTTCGCCCTCGATGTCACCGGCCTTGAAGTCATCGGTGGCCAGACGCAGAAAATCAACATCCCCGCCAAAGGCGAAAACTTCGTCGAGTGGCGCGTAAAATCCACCACCACCGGCAACGCCGTTCTCACCGCCAAGGCCCTCACCAATGAGGAGTCCGATGCACTCGAAATGACCATCCCCGTGGAGGCCTACGGCGTTAAGCAGCGCGCCGCCACCTCAAGCGTTGTCTTCTCCGGCCCCGGCCAGGCGCAATGGAACTACACCTATCCCGCCGCCTCCGACGCAGGCTCGCGCGGCCTTACCCTCACCGTCGCGCCCAGCCTCGCCGGAACCGTCTTCGAGGCCCTCGACTACCTCACCGGCTATCCGTGGGGATGCACCGAGCAAACCATGTCCAGCTTCCTACCCGACGTCATCGTCGACCAGGCCATCAGCAAGCTCAATATCAAATCACCCATCGACCGCGCAACGCTCCGCGACGAGGTCAACGCCGGGCTTGAGCGCCTCTATAGTTTCCAGCACGACGATGGCGGCTGGGGCTGGTGGCCCGACGATCCAAGCCGCGTCTTCATGACCTCTTACGTAATCAGCGGCCTCGGCCAGGCGAAGGACGCCGGCTACAAAATCGATGACGACCGCCTCGGCAAAGCCCGTGCGTGGCTGCAATCGGAGCTGTCCAAACATCCAGACATGCTCCCCGATCTCCGCGCCTACACCGTCTACGCCCTCTCGACCACCGGCGGCGCGCCAGCCGACGCACTCAACAAAGTCTGGGATAGCCGCAACAAGCTCAGCGACGAGGGTCTCGCCCTCGCCGGTCTCGCTCTCGATGCCGCTGGCGATAGCCGGGCGAAACAAGCAGCCGAGCTCCTCGAGAAGAAAGCCAAAACCGACGGTGCCGATGCCTACTGGTCTGGCAATTACGATGAACTGCTTGAGGACTGGGGCGATACCTCCAACGAAACCACAGCCCTCGCCCTCAAGCTCATCATTCGCCAGGACCGCAGTAGCGGCCTGCTGCCCAAGGCTGCCCAGTGGCTTGCCCGCCATCGCGACGGTGACTACTGGTATTCCACCAAGCAAACCGCGATGGTCATTGAAGGTCTCACCGACTATCTCGCCCTCAGCGGCGAGCTGGCCAACTCCTCTGACGTGGAAGTGCTCGTCAACGGCACCAGTGTTGGCAAGCGCCACTTCGCCCCCGGTGACGCATTCGCCCTCCCATGGAAGATCAAAGTCCCGCCCGCGCAATCCACCAACGGAGGCCAGGTCACCATCCGCAAATCCGGCAACGGCATCACCTACTGGAGCGCTGAGAATACCTGGTATTCCGCCGACAAGAAGCTCTACCAGCAAGGCAAACTCGCCCTCAACCTCACCCGCGACTACTACATCCTGCAAAAGAAGCAGGCCGTGCCCACCGATCCCATCACCTACGATCTCGAGCCCATCGAAGGACCTGTTCACGTCGGCGATATCGTTGCTGTGCGTCTCGCCGTCAACGGCACCGACTGGAAATATCTGCTCGCTGAGGATCCCATCCCCGCCGGAACCGAGTTCCTCGCCAATACCGGTCTCTACACGCTCAACAACAAGCCCGATTGGTGGGCCGACTGGTTCACCCGCAAGGAGTTCCACGACGACCGCGCTGCGTTCTTCAACACCGACTTCAGCAACCGCCGCGAGTATGTCTACCTGCTCAAAGTCGTGAACCCCGGCAAGTTCGCCATCAGCCCCGCGCAGGTCGGCCCCATGTATCAATCCAACGTCCAGGCAACATCTGATCCAGCAACGCTGGAGGTGCAACAATGAGCAACGTTCAAAGGCTCTTCCACAGTCTTTCGCAAGCCCGCCGCTGGATCGTCCTCCAATTTGTGCTAACTCCCGCGATCATCCTGGCTGGCGTCGGCTGGACGCGTCTGCCCGACAAACACCTTTGGCAGGTAGCCCTCGACCTGCTCATTCCCCTCCTGCTCGTCGTCTGCGCGCTTGAGCTCGAAGCTGCCACCGTACGCGCCTTCGCCGCCAACGATGGCCGCCGCGTCAAACTCGTCTGGGGCGCAGTCACGCTGCTCGTCTGGATCGCTGTCGGTGCGGCCTTCTGGGCTCTCCTCGACTGGTGCGATGACCAGATTCCGCTCTGGGCCGGCTACCTCAACTCGCGCGCTTCTGCCCACGCGCGCTCTGTCGTCTTTACCTACGCGCACATCGTCCGCTGGCTCACAATTGCCGAGTGGATTCTCCGTTGGATCGTCCTACCTGGCAAACTGATCGTGCTCGGTGCAGCCTCCGCCCAGTGGGGCTGGCGTCTGCCCGTGCGTAAGATTTATCGCATTCTCTTGAGTGGTCGCTGGTGGCTAGGCGTCATCCTTGCGGCACTCGTTGGCGTATTGCTCATCAGCCGGTTCTTTGTCGGCCTGCCACACGGCACCGTCTCGGCGCAGGTTTGGACCGTCGTCCTCAAGCTCGCCGCAACCTACCTGCTTGCCGTCGGTACCTGGGTGCTTCTGCTCGCGTGGGTCGCGACGCTTTTTGCCCGCCAAAACCCGCCTGCGGAAGAAGCGCTCGTCGCCGTTCCCGTCCTCACCGGCTCACCTCAAGGCAAGCAAGGTGCAGCGGCAGAGATTCCACCACCGGACGACACACCGGCTTGAACCTGGCTGCCTACTCTTTCCCCGTCCCAATCCGCCAGGCCTTGATGAACTTCCAGTGGATGTACACAGAGTGGTTGATATGCAGAATCAGCCCCTCGCGCCCATCCAGGAATCCCAGCCGGAAAAAGTAGTTATAGATAAACGTCGCCACTGGGTTCGCCACCGCATTCCACAGGAAGGCGCCCCACGACTTGCTCGTTCGTCCCTTCGCCGCCAACAGTCCGCCAATCTCCGCGCTGTACCGGTTCATGTGCTCAAGATATATGGCCATGGTCGGGTAGGCGTAGTGCAGCATGTCGCCTTTCAGCTTTCCCCTCGGCCCCGCAAACTGCGGCGTGGAATGCGGCCCCACTCCCTCGCTCAACCGCGCCGCCCCACGCCGGAATAGCCTAAGCTTCCGATCCGGATAAAAGCCTCCATGCCGGATCCACCGCCCAAAATAAAGGTTCAGTCTCGGAATCCAGTAAGCCCCGAATTCAGGCTCGCCGGACAGCACGTCCTGAATCTCCCGCTGCAACTCCGGCGTCAGCACCTCGTCCGCATCCAGCAGAAAAATCCAGTCTGAAGTGCATAGGTCGAGCGCCACATTCTTCTGTTCGCCATGCCCGCCAAACGCGTGGTAGCTCGTCTTCGCGCCAAACGACTCGGCAATCTCAATCGTCCGGTCCTTCGACCCCGAATCCACAACAATAATCTCGTCGGCCCAGCGCACGCTCTCCAGCGTCCGAGGTAGATTTGCCTCCTCGTTCATGGCAATCATGGCAATCGAAAGGGTCTTACGCATCGATGGAAGAATAAATCAGTATGGGTTGACCGCGAGCAAACGCACCGCTCAATGAAGACCGGCGAGCACGTTCGCAGACACGCCAGTCCGCAACCACCCGAGCACCTCGGCCCGGCCGTAGCGATCAAAGAGCCGCCGCGCATACCAGCCCGCAGCCCAATGCGCGTCATGCGATTGCACCTCCGTTCCCGCATGCGCAAGAACCAGATCTATCTCGTCAAGCTTCAGGATAGGCGGAAGTCCGGCTCCATTCGCTTCCCCGCTCCACACCTCGACCAGTCCCTCGCGCAGCCACAATGGCGTCCCCGGCGCACTCTGGCCCTCCACCAGCGCGTGCAGAAACTCATGCCGAAGCACCGATCCCAACATCTTTCTTCTCGCAAGGGTAGTGAGCGGCTGCGTTGCAATCCACTGCCCCTCTGTAAACGCTGCAACCCACCCCGGCGCCAGCGTTGCATCGCGAAATGCCGGCGTCGAACGGAACGCGCGCACCGTGATCGTCTCCCCAGCCCGCAACCCGGACCGAGCCTCCGCTTCGGCAAGTGCCTCACTGATCTGGCCCAAATACGCACTGTCTGCGGGATCCTGCGTCTCAAGCCTGAATCCCTTGCCAGACAGCATTTGCCACGTCAGTCCAGTAGCCTCGTCTGCCGCAACAGCCCCGGGAAAATACTGACCCAGAATCTGCGCCGCGTCGCGTCCCTGTGCACTCATCGCCGCAGCTCCCGCCTGGCAAAGTCCCACCCCATGCCCCGACCCGCGCCCATGAAACACAAACGTATCGCCCTGCCGCGACACCTCATACCAGTTGCTGAGTATCTTGCCCCATCCAAAAGCGCGCCCCACTGTCAACCGAAAATCCTCCGCGCTGATCTGAGCTGAGTCCACCTGAAGTGTGACCGCTCGCCCTGAATCCCCCCGCCGCGCCACCGTCAGGTTCTCCCAGCCAGGCCGAACCAGCCCCGCCGCGGCCAGCGCTTCCGTCAATTCACCCAGAGAGATACCGGCGGACCACTCCCGTGCGCCTCCCGCCGTGCAGTACGGATCGACCCGGGAACTAAGCCACGGCGTCGGAGTGCGCGGACCTCGGCCCTGCCACGCCTCTTCCGGTGTCGCTGTCCGTCCCCCGCAATTTTGGTGGAACCATGCCGCAGCGGGTTCTCCATGGAACCACAGAGTTTCGCCGGCTGTCGCCAAGGTAGCCGCGTGCGCCGCTGCCGTCCGTTCCGGCGACCCTCCCCAGTGCAGCAACTGGCAGTGTGTCGAGTCGCACAGATCGTAGTCGGCGTGTCCGTGCTTCTGGTGCAGCGCAAACGAACGCACCACGATTGCCAACGCCTTCAGCGACTCACTCGTATCCGCGCCGTCGCTCTCGCTCGCAACCACCCGCTCCACATAGCTTTCCACCGGCAGCGTCAGCGTCAACACCAGTACGCCATCGCGGGCGCTGATCCGCAGCGGGTTTCTCACCACTAAGGTCTCGCCATGTGCCGCAACAGTCACGGGCCCGCTGATTGAAACTGAAGAAGCCTCGCCAGCGCCATTCAGAGAGAGACCGCTCTCGACCGCGCGAATCCTTGTAGCTCCGGTGATTGGTTTGTCTGCGCACCCCAAGCAACGGCCCAGCTTGGCCCCGCTCGCCCGATCCGCAGACACCGTGATCTCTTTGTCGTGCCAAAGCGTCCAGAGTCCCACCCTTAGAGTTGACCCATGACGAGATGAGCCGTTAACCGTTGAATCGCGCAGTGTCGCAACCGGCCGCGATTCTCCCATCCCCATCGTCGGCAGCGCAAGCGCCGCGCCGGCAACGATCCCTGCCAGCGCCAAAGGGCGCCTAAAGCCCTTCATCGCCGTTCAGCCCTCACTGACGCCCTAAGCGGTGAATGCCCCAGCACCTCGGCCGCCACATGCGCAGCATCCGCCCCGCGTCCCGCAGGCAGGTAGATCAACACCACGACCGTCGGATGATCCGCCGGTGCAAGCCCCACAAACCACCCGTGCGAACCCGTCCCCGGGCCAACATTTGCCGTCCCGGTCTTTCCGGCAACCGGCACTCCCCCAAATGACGCCGCCCCCGCCATGCCAAAGTTCGCCGAGTCCTTCAGCCCCTGACGAACCACCTCAGCCGCCGTTCCGTCCCCATGTTCCGCCAACTGCATTGCCAGCCAGCGATACGCTGAAGCCATTTCCAGCGGCGTCACCCGAATCCCCTCCACGCCCAGCAGCGCAAGGCTTCTCTGCTCGGCATTCTGCGGGTCCCGGAATTCAGCCGTCGCCTCCGAACCTTGCACACCGCCCGCCAGCCCCGTTTGCGCCAGCAATCCCGTCGACGCCAGCAGACTCTGCAGTTCTCCCGGAGCCAGCCCTGCGGCTACCGTCGCAAAATACGAGTTGCAACTCCACGCCAGCGCCTCTTGCGCATCCATCGGTCCCGCAGCCGGATGGGAGCAGTCCAGCGACCGCCCGCCAATCCGCAGTTTGCGCGAACAAGCCACGCGCCGTGCAGGGTCCCAGCGGCTCCCGGCCACCAATCCGTATAGCACCAGCGGCTTCAGCGTCGACCCCGGAGCCGCCAGCGTCCGCGCCGCTTCATCAAGGTGGCTGGCGGCAAGCAAATGCCCGCTGCGGATGTCCAAGATCACAACGCGGGCATCTGGCGCTCCCTGCGCTGCATTCTGCACCGCCGATGCCCAACTCGCCGCGCTTTGCGCCAGACAGCAGCACGCGCCTGCCAGCAAAACCCCCGCAATCGCCATGCCCCTCGCGCTTCGCACACCACGAGTATCCACCATGGAAGGCCTACTCCGAGCCACGCCTGTCATTCCGGTCGCAAGCTACTCCGGTGGCGCGCCGCCCCACGTCGTGTACCGCACCGCCGGCGCCTTTGCAATCAGTCTAGAAAGCTTCGCATCCGGAAACCGCCGCACATACGGCACAGCCCAGCCAATGTCCCCTCCGGACCACGGCAATTCCACCAACTGCGCCACGCCCGTCCGCTTCTCCAAAATCGTCGGATCTTCAAGTCCTGCCTCACAGAACTTCACCAGCCGATGAATTGCCCCATTGTTGTCCGAGTACAGGTCAATCCCATTTGCCTCACCCAGCTCCGCCAGCATAATCAGCGACCCAAGCGCATACAGGTGATAGTGCAGCGCCCTCTGCCCGCGATTCATCTCCGCCTTCAAACTTCCGTCCGGCTGAATATTCGCAAGCCCCATGCGATAGGTATAAAGCGCCCATTGGCCCGCGTCGTGGTCGTTATCCGCAATGGCCTCGGCTGCAACAGCAAACCCCGCCCAGTAAACATGGTTGTTCTCGTTCTGCGGCCCGCCCAGGCGCGGAACCTCCTCATCGAAGAACTCCCTCACGCGCCCCGCAAGCAGCTTGAACCACTTCTGAATGTCTGCATCCTGCGCCGCCGTGCCCAGCCCGCTTGGCCGCACCTTCAGATACGCGATCCCCACCCCGCTCAGCAGCCAGTTCTGCACATAGGCGCCTGAAAAGTTATCCATCTTTCCGTCCCACGCATCGGCCTTCGCCGCGGCGTCCAGCAGTGAATACACGCAAAGCGCCGCCGCTCGGCTTCCTTTGTCCAGATAAGCATCCGCCGCCAGTGCCGCCGCTCGGCTCAGAGCGAGATAGACGTTGGCGGCCTTGTCATATTCTGCCTTTTTCTTCGGGTCAATCACCGATGCATGGCTATCTACGTAGTACGTCCCAATCTCCATTGTCTTCGCAAATGGCGGAGGCGCCGGGCATTCATAAGGCGCATCCGTCAGCACAACCTTGCGACCATCCCAAGGTGAGCGCAACGGACCGTCCTGCGCTCCCGCCGCTCTCGCGACCAGCGCCACCATCAAAACCGCAAACATGCTGATGACCAGTCGCATCGGTCTTTCCCTCACGGCACTCATTCTACAGAGACGGTGTTTCCATGCCATCTCATCGCATCATCGGCCTGACCGCGCTCGCGCCAACACCCTTAGCCACCATGGCTTTGGCCGTGGTAGAGTGGAAATTCCGCGGAGGATACAACGGCATGGCAGCTGGATTCCAGCTTCCGGGAAACGATGAAACCATCGACCTGCAGCAACAGGTGGCGCGGCTGCAGGCCTTGCTGGAGGCTTCGCGCCAGGTGCACTCCACCATCCACGAAGACGAAGTGCTGGAACAGGTCCTGCGCATAGTGGTGCGCGAGTTGGAGATGGCTGGGGCCGCTTTTCTCGGAACAAAGCTCTCCTATGGCCAGCTGCCCGTCGTGAATGTGGAACCCCCGCCTGCCGAAATCACGGACGGCAGTCTCAGCCGCTCCCTCGCGCCGGCTTCCGGGCTCACAACTTTTCTGCTTGAGAACCGCGAAGGCCGGCGCATGGCCGAGCTGGTTGTGGCAGCGCCCGACGGACGAGAACTCACCCTCTACGAAGCCGACTTCATAGAGGGCCTTGCCTTGCAGGCCGCCGTGGCCCTTGAGAACGCCCGCAACCACAAACGCAACGTCGAGTTTGCCCGCGTCCAGCAGGATCTTGACGCAGCTCGCTTGATTCAGCGCTCGCTCTTGCCCCAGCAGTTGCCCACCATCGAGGGCTACTCCGTCGGCTTTCGCTCAGTTACCTGTTACGAAGTGGGCGGCGATTACCTCGATATCGTTGAGCAGCCCGACAGCAGCCTCCTCATCGCCGTGGCCGATGTTGCTGGAAAAGGTCTCGCCTCAGCCATGATGGCCTCCAGTTTCCGCTCTGCCTTCCGCGCCATGGCCGTCACCGGCATGCCCCTTCCAGAGCTCGCGACACGCATGAATCAGCACCACTGGGCCGAGGGCGAAGAAGCACGCCGCCGCTACGTCACCGCCATCTTCGTCAAGCTCCATCCCGAATCGGGCGAAATCGAAGTGGTCAACGCGGGCCACAATCCTGGCTTCCTCATTGCGCCCGGAGCCGAGCCCCGCCAATTCGACGCCGCCGGAACCCCATTGGGACTATTGCCCGGTATGCGCTACTCCAGTGAGAAATGCGGGTTCACACCAGGAGCGCGGTTGCTTTTCTATACCGACGGATTGACCGAAGTCTTCAGGGGCGATGAGGAATTTGGACCGGAAAGGCTTTTAAATGAATTTTCTACGTGCCCAGCGCAGAAGGCCGATGGTATTCTCGATGCATTGTGGACAACCCTCACCGAATTCTCTGAAGGCGGCCCGCAGGGAGACGACATGACCGCACTGGCGCTATGCCGCTCAACCAGTTCGATGGAGATGCCGGCATGAGCGACATTAAGCAGACCACCGTTGAAGTGCGGCTACCTTCGCGCATGGGCTTCGAGAAAGTCGCCATGAGTACGGCCTCGGCCGTTGCCAAGCTCATGGGCTTTCCTGAAGACCGCGTGGAGGATCTCAAGACTGCGGTGGCTGAGGCGTGTATCAACGCCATCGAGCACGGTAACCGGCTCAATGAAAAACTTTCGGTCGGCGTGGTCCTGTCAAGCAGCGCAGACTCATTGGAAGTGAAGGTCATCGACGATGGCAAGGGCATGAGCAAAAAGCAGGCCAAGCCCGACATCGATCGCAAAATGCATGGTGAAGAAGATCCACGCGGAATGGGTATGTTCCTCATTCAGGCGCTCGTAGATGAGGCGGAATGGGTATCCGGCTCGGATGGTAAGGCTAGCTATGTGCGGCTCGTGATCCGCCTGGACAAAGGTGCGTAAGTAGCCCTGTAAAGGGGCCATAACCCAAAAAAGAATACGGAGACTATTTACAGTGCAGAGCGAAACCAAGTCGCGTGTCGAGCAGCTCACCTCCCCGGCCGGGCACCCAGTATCCGTTCTCCGGTTTGAAGGAGATATCGCCAGCACCTCCAAGGAAGCCGTCATCGGCGCTTACCAGGCCTTGCCCAAGAGCACCGTCAAGATCGTCCTGCTGGATTTCTCAAAGGTCGATTACATCAACTCAAGCGGCATCGCGCTTGTCATCCAGCTCCTCATGGAAGCCAACAACTCCAGCCAGAAGGTCTACGCTTTCGGTCTCTCCGCCCACTTCACCAAGGTCTTCACGATGGTCGGCATCACCAAGTACGCGGGCCTGTTCCCCACGCAAACCGAAGCGCTCGCGGCACTGTAAGACCGTGTGGCCCAAGACTCGCTTCTGAGACCTGGGAAAGCAATATGCCTCGATCCTCCTGGCCTTGTCCCGCGCTATCATAACTCCCATGAACTTAGAAGCGATTCAAGCCGCCATCCGCGAAGCCGGCTTCGACGGCTGGCTCTTCTACGACCACCACCACCGGGACCCCATCGCCGCTGGCATACTGGGCCTCGATCCCAAAGCTCATATCACCCGCCGCTGGTACTACTTCATCCCCGCCCAGGGTGAGCCGCGCAAGCTCGTCCATCGCATTGAGCGGGGGCGCCTCGACACTCTCCCCGGCGCCAGGGGCCTCTACTCAAGCTGGCAGGAGCTGGCCGCCGGCATGGAAGCCATGCTCTTCGACGCCCGCACCATCGCCATGCAGTACTCCCCCAACAACGCCATCATGTATGTCTCCATGGTCGACGCCGGCACAATCGAATTCCTGCGCTCCATCGGCAAGCGCATCGTCAGCTCCGCCGATCTCGTCAGCCACTTTGAAGCCGTCCTGTCTGACGAGCAGATTGCCGGCCACGGCGTCGCTCAGAAGGCCATCGATATCATCCTCGCCGAAGCGTGGAAGAAAATTGGCCGCTCCCTCCGTCCCAGTGGCGGCTCGCCCGGCAGTCTTACTGAGTTCCAGATGGTCCAATGGCTCAGCGATGCCATGCGCAACGAAGGCCTGGTCTGGGAGAACGGCCCCAACGTCAGCGCCAACGCCAACAGTTCCGACTCCCACTACGAGCCTACCGCCGAGAAATCCGCGCCCATCCACGACGGCGACTTCATCCTCATCGACATCTGGGGCCGCCTCGAGAAGCCCGGCAGCGTCTTCTACGACATCACCTGGACCGGCGTAGTAGGCCGCGAGCCAACCGAGCGCGAGCAACTGGTCTTCACCACCGTACGCGACGCCCGCGATGCAGCCATCGCCCTTGTGGAACAGGCCTTCGCCGCGAGTCGCCCCATCCGCGGTTGGGAGGCTGACGACGCTGCACGTACCGTCATCCGCAATGCCGGCTTTGCGGAGTACTTCACCCATCGCACCGGGCACAACATTGCCCAGGAGATTCACGGGCCAGGCGCGCACCTGGACAACCTGGAGACTCACGACGAGCGGCGCATCCTGCCCAACACCTGCTTCTCCGTCGAACCCGGAATCTATCTGCCCGAATTCGGCGTCCGGAGCGAGATCAATATGCTCACGTCCCCTACGAAAGCTTGGGTCACCGGCAAAATCCAGCGTGAACTGGTTCGCATCTAGCGGTATTGTTCTGACCCCAAAAACCGATACTAAATGGCCATTTTGTGGTCATTTTTAGGCGGAAAAGCCTTGGTTTCCGGCCCCTTTTGTTTACCATTTAGATAACGGGGCTCCGTTCTATATTAACATATATGTCTTTTATTATGTGTTGCTTACCCCATTCACGCGGTCATTTACCTTCCCGGGAAATGGCCATTCTCAGGGGGGAGGGGGTGGGGTATTCATTTTATTTGGAAGGATCGGTAACCTTCCTGACCGGTTCTCCCTCCGGATTTGAGGCTCGTGATCACAATTCCGATTGTGCGCCTTTGAGGTGAATCAATCGGCAAAGCCGCGAGGTGACGCTATCGACGGACGGATGGCCCCGGTCTCGGTTTCAAGACCGGGGATCGCAGACACACGACCGTCGCACAAACACTCGCCCTACTGCTTAACCCCACCCGGGTAATCGACGCGAATGGTAAGAATCTCATAGGGCTTGATGGGCGCTTTCACTACGTCCCCGGCAATCGTAAGCGGCGAGCCTTCCGGCGTCTCCATCAGGTTGGTCACTGTCGCCGCAGTCGCTCTCGGCGGCACATGAAACTCTACCGTCGACGCTTTGCCTGCCCACTCATAGACGCGGAAGATCAGACCGTTCGCGTCTTCGGCTTTCTTCACCGCTGTGAGGACTACGTTCTCGGGGGCGACGGAAGCGAAGGAATGCTCCGCCGGCAGCGATCCTGCATGGGGCGTGGTAACAACCGCGGTCAGTGGATAGTTGTACTCCCACCCATGCCGAACCGTCAGCGCATCCTTCCACGTGCCCGCATGCGGGTAGAGTGCGTAATAAAAATGCTGATGGCCGCGGTCCGCCTCGGGATCGGGCCACGTGGGCGAGCGCAGCAGCGTCAACCGCAGAAGATTCCCCACCGCGTCATAGCCAAATTTCGACCCGTTAATCACACTGAACCCGTGCTTCCCATCGCCGAGATCCGCCCACCGTTGCGCCGGTACTTCAAACTGCGCCTTCTCCCACGAGTTGTTCCGCGTTGTCGTCCTGTCAATCGTCCCATACGGGATTTCGTACGTGGCAAACGGTCCTGTTGCCGCCAATGGAAACGCCGCCTTCAGCAGCACATGCGATTCATGCCAGTCAAACGCATTTTCCACGTAGATTTCGCCGCAGCACGTCGAGAGGCTGATAGTCTGCACAAACTTCGAGTTCTGGAAAGACAGCCGGATACGCACACCAGGCTCGCCGCCCGCCAGCGTGACGCCCTCCACCGAATCAGCTTTTGCAATAGTCATCGGCGGCACATCCAGCGTCCCCGGATCGATATTCCACGCGTCATAGTCCTTCGGCGTGTCCTTGAAGAACTGGAGTTGATTTCCGCATGCTCCCGACACCAACGATTCGTATTGGGTTTTCACGTCCACGATGCTGGTGATGCATCCCGTTGTCTTATCAACGGCCACGCGCAGGCTGTTATTACTGAGGATAAAGTGTCCGCTGGTGTCGGATTCCGGTTTGGCCGTTGAGGCTTCGAGGGCTTTGGGCGAAAGATGAATAACTCGATAACCAAGCGCTGGAACCGTGATGCCGGTGAGCAGTAAGGTGCTGACGCCGTCTGTCGAATCGCTATGGGCTGTCGCGGCCGTGCGCACCTTGCCGCCTTCCGTCCATGTGTAGGACTCCGGCTTACCAGTCGCGCTTTGAACCTTCACCGCTACATCGCTGCTCCGCTCCCAACCCACGGGGTTCCATACCACCACAGGAATTGTCCCAGCCGGTCCGGCGGTATCAATGTGCGCATCAACCAGTTCCTGCGCGCTCTTGGATATTTCGTTGGTCGACCACCGTACCACGTCATAATCCTTCTGCGCATCCTTGTAAATGATCCCGATGCCCGACCCCGCAGCCAGATCATGGAATTGGTTGAAAAGCACTTTCTTCCAGTCTTCAGTCAACTCATTCCCCGGATACGCCTTCCCATCAAGCCACGCCAACGATGACCACTTCTCCGCATTCAGAACCTCTTCCGAACTCTCACGCATATTCCGCTTGTGGTTCGCCTGCGTCGTCATCACCCCGCGGTGGTACTCGAAATACAGCTCGCTCTTCCACGTCGGAATCGCCACCTGCCCGGCAACAGTAGGAGCCGGCGGCTGCGAGTATCCCTTCGCAATCGACTGGTAATTCCACTCCGGACTCTTCGGCGCAACTTCCTTCTCAACCGCGGAGAAATAAGTCTGCGCAATCCCGAAGTTGATCTTCGGAATCACCTTGGCTGGCGTTGACTGTGCCGCCCAATGAAATCCCTCGTCAAGAATGGCCCGCGTGGGTCCGCCGCCATGGTCGCCAATTCCGTACAGGTCCATCATGTCCGTCATGCCCGTAGATTGCGTGCGTGCCTTCGCCAAATCCGAGGCCAGCCGGATGGGGCTTAGATTGTCATTTGCGTAGTCGTGCGGGAAATACGCCAGCACCTTCGAACCATCGGGCGACTCCCACCAGAAGAGCTTGAACGGCAGCTTGTTGGTGTCGTTCCAGGTCATCTTCTGCGTGACAAAGTAGTCCACGCCGGACTTCTTATAAATCTGCGGCAACTGCCACGTATACCCAAACGAGTCAGGATTCCAACCAATCCGCACATCCACGCCATAGGCCTGCTTGTACCACCGCTTGCCTACCAGCAACTGGCGAACGAGGGATTCGCCGTCCGGCATGTTCAGGTCCGGCTCAACCCACATGCCTCCGACCACCTCCCAGCGGCCTTCGTCAATGCGCCGCTTGATCTCCGCGTTCATGTCGGGATACTTCTCCGCCATCCACGCGTTGTACTGCGCCGCCGATTGCGTATATGTGTATTGCGGATACTCGTACATGAGTTGCAGCGCCGTGCCAAACGTGCGCTTCACCACGTCTACCGTTTCCGTCCAAGGCCACAGCCACGCCGCATCGATGTGCGAGTTGCCCGTAAGATGCCACGTCGCCGTCTGCATCAGCGGCAGCAGCGCCTCAAGCTTCGCATGCGCAGCCTTCAGGCTCGCGTCGAAGCCGGCCTGGTCATGCGCGTCCAGAGCCTTCAGGTTCACCGTTTCAATTGCGCCACGCAGCACATCCATCTTGGCCGCATCGCCCGGCGCCAGCGAAGGCACAAGGAGCGCCGCCGACATAAACTCCACCCGCAAATCCTCCGGGTTCGGCCGGCCCTCAGGAAAATCGATCTTAAGCGATGCTCCCCTGAACCGCTTCGTATCCACCGTGTGCAGCAGCTTCACCGCCACCGTCACCTTATCGCCCGGCTTGGCCTGGTCAAACAGCACTACCGGTTCAAGGTCGTCACCCATGGCCACGCGGCGGCCGTTGAAGTAGAGAATCTCCGGCATGGGCCCGTTGGCTTCCGCATGAAACTGGAACCAGATGCGCGAGCCGGTGAGGTCGTACCCGTGCAGATCGGCCGGCACCCCATACGTCTGCCGAAACCACACCGCATCATTCGGCGCATCGGTCTGCGGCTCCATTGCTTTCCAGTCCGACTCGTCAAGGTTCACAGCCTCCCCGTGAGCCAGGTCGCCGGAGTGCATCTTCCACACTCCATCTGGCAGGACACGAAGATTTGAGAGCCGCACAATCACCGCCCGCGACGCCTCAGGAAGCGCCCCGGCGGTCTTTGCAGCCTCAGCAGCCAGCTTGGCAGCCTCCACCGCGGTTTGAGCCTTCATCGGTCCCGGAAAAAGAAGCAGTATTGCGGCGGAAGCGAAAGTTAGAAGTCCAGCCAAGCGGAAGCGCAATTTCAATGCGTCAATCATGTCGGAAAAATCCCTCGTGAGCATGTTAAGTCATCAGGTTCGAGCCTTGCATTTGTTGCGGGCAGATTACTAGAAGCTGGTAGCTGAGGGCTGAGAACTGAAAACTGTTTCTACACCCATCCCCCATCCACGACGTAGCTTTGGTTGGTAATCGCCCCGGAGTCGTCAGCCGCCAGAAACAGCACCAGCCGCGCCACATCCTCGGGGAGTATGTCGCGCTTAAGAGCCTGGCTCGCCAGTATCTCCGCCTTGTACTCCGGCGTATACACCAGCCGCTTCTGCTTCTCCGTCGCAATGGCTCCCGGCAGCACCGCGTTCACGCGAATGTTCTGTGACCCAAGCTCATGCGCCAGCGTTCGAGTCATCCCCACAATGGCCGCCTTCGCCGTGGTGTAAAGCGGCAGCCCCGTTGACGGAATCATCCACGAGATTGAAGACATATTAATAATCGATCCGCGCCCCGCCTCTCGCATCGCTGGTAGCACCGCCTGGATCATGAAGAACTGCGGCCGCAGATTCACAGCTAGCGACTTGTCCCAGTATTCCGGCGTCACTTCTTCAATGGTGTGACGCTGATCGTTGGCCGCATTGTTTACCAGGACGTCCACCCTGCCCAGCGTAGCCACCACCTCAGCCACGCCGCGCCGCAATGCTTCAACATCCGTCAAGTCGCAATGGATATAAAGGGGCGGCACGCAGCCTTCGCCGGCCAACGATTCCGCCAGCCTCCGCCCCTCCGCATCCTGGATGTCGAAGAACGCCACCCGCGCCCCTTGCCGCGCAAAGTGCGCAACAATCGACTCACCAATCCCCGTAGCGCCGCCGGTAACCAGCACCGCCCGGCCCTCTAGGCTCGGGTATCGCGCGTATTGCGATTCGTGCTTCCCGCTCATACCTTCCATTCAAGTTCCTGTAGGTGCTCAGAATTCACCAATAATCTTTCCTTGTTCATCCCTGAATCGCAATTGGTATTCAGAAGGTGGAAGGGGGTCATCGGCCCGGACGGTTTTGGCTGTCTGCACGTCGTAGGGGATTTCCGGCTTCACCCTCTCGACCACATAGGCAACATAAGAAATCGTCTCCGCAGACATATGAAGCAGAGGGATCGCAGATCTGCGAAGTGTCACCTTCAACAACATCACGTCCTTCGAATCAGACTCAAGAGTGTACACGGAGTCCGTTCTCTGCCCTTCGCGGGAGAACGCCACGAGGAAAAGTGTCCCACACTTCTTCCCATACCAATGCCTCCAAAGGAAATCCCTTGCGTCATCCCCGCTTGCGGAACCTGGCCGTTTTGGTGAAAAGCTCAATTCAGCGTGTAGCGTGTCTTTGCATTCGGGACTCTGACCATCAAGCGACGCCTCCGTGAGAAGGAGGACGAAAACGATAAGGGCTGATCGAATTGAAGCCGCGATCATTGCACGCCTTTCTGATCCATGATCAATCACCTCAGTGCGACTCGCGCGGCACCCCATGCCCCCGGCACCCCAGCAGAAAATCAAAATCCATCCCCTTGTCCGCCTGCATTACGTGCTCCACATACAGAGCCTGGTAGCCGCTCTTGAACTCGGACTCTGGCGCAACCCATTCCGCACGGCGCTTCGCTAGCTCTGCATCGTCCACATCCAGATGCAGGCGCCGCGCCGCCACATCCAGCTCAATCCAGTCGCCCTCGCGCACCAGCGCCAATGGGCCGCCCACGGCCGCCTCGGGACACACATGCAGGACGACTGTTCCGTAGGCAGTGCCACTCATGCGCGCATCGCTGATTCGCACCATGTCTGTAATCCCGCGAGCAAGCAGCTTCGGCGGCAGCCCCATGTTGCCCACCTCGGCCATTCCTGGATATCCCTTTGGCCCGCAGTTCTTCAGCACCATCACGCTGGTCTCGTCGATCTCGAGCGCCGGATCTTCGATGCGCGACTTGTACTCCTCAATGCTCTCGAAGACCACCGCGCGGCCGCGATGCTTCATCAACTCGGGCGAAGCCGCGGAAGGCTTCAGCACCGCACCATCCGGACACAGGTTCCCCTTGAGTACCGCGATGCCGCCGGACTCAACCAGCGGGTTGTCGTACGCGCGAATCACGTCCGTGCCCCACACCGGGGCGCCCTTCACGTTCTCGCCCATGGTACGACCGTTTACGGTGAGTGCGTCGGCGTCGAGTTGGCCCGCGTCGGCTAGCTTGCTTAGCACTGCAGGGAGGCCGCCGGCGTAATAAAACTCCTCCATCAGGAACTTCCCTGAAGGCTGAATGTCCAGGATCGTGCGGACATCGCGGCCGTATTGGTCCCAATCGCCCAGCGTGAGCGGAACGCCGACGCGACCCGCAAACGCAAGGAGATGAATCACCGCATTGGTCGATCCGCCCACCGCGGCATTGGCGCGGATCGCGTTCTGAAACGCCTCGCGCTTCAGGATTTTGGAAATGCGCAGGTCTTCGTGGACCATGCCAACAATGCGCCGGCCCGTTTCATGCGCCAGCACTGCCCGCCGCGAATCCACTGCCGGAATCGCCGCATTTCCGGGCAGGGTGAGCCCCAGGGATTCAACCATGCAGGCCATCGTCGAAGCCGTCCCCATGGTCATGCAGTGCCCGGCAGACCGGCTCATGCAGCTCTCGGCGTCCATGAACTCGCGTTCTGTCATCAGGCCGGCCTTCACCGCCTCGCTGAACCGCCAAACCACTGTGCCTGAGCCGATCGGCTCCCCGCGATACCGCCCGTTCAGCATCGGCCCGCCACTCAGTACAATCGTCGGCACATCGCAGCTCGCGGCGCCCATGACGAGTGATGGAGTAGTCTTGTCGCACCCGCACATCAGCACCACCCCGTCAATCGGGTTGGCCCTGATCGATTCCTCCACATCCATGCTTACAAGATTCCGAAACATTGCCGCCGTGGGCCGCATATTTGTCTCGCCCATCGACGTGACGGGGAACTCCAGCGGAAACCCGCCCGCCTCCCAAACCCCGTTTTTCACCCGCTGCGCCAGCTCGCGAAAATGCGCATTGCACGGCGTCAACTCGCTCCATGTATTGCAGATCCCAATCACTGGCCGCCCGTCAAATACATCCCCGGGAAACCCCTGGTTCCGCATCCAGCTCCGGTGGATGAACCCGTCCTTGTCGTTTCCGCCAAACCACGCCTGCGACCGCAATTTCCGTTTATCCATGGCTGTCACTATACAACCGTCCCGTGCCCATCCATTCCATGCTCTTCGTGGATTGGGTCGGAGATCCACATCACATCGCACGCCGATCCTTGATTTGCATTATTTTCCGCCTTTGCGATTCGCAGTGAGGTTAGCATGAATAACTCTCCTCCCGATGAATCGTTTGGCTGCTTTGCGGATCATTGGTTTCAGTCTTTTTATTCGGTGTCCGATGGGATGGCCTAATTCTTAAGGCTGAATTGTTAGAACCGGGCATTCAGCCTCGACGATAATCTGGAAGGCACGCGATGTCCTCATTTCGAGGCTTAGATGCGAACTCTTCCGAATGCCGAGCACAAGCAAATCAATGGAGCGATTCCTGACATGCTCGATGATTTGCTCTTGCGCCTTGCCTACTTCGACGAATGTTCTGGGATCACAGAACTCCTTTGCTTGCTGAGGCACAAGGAGATCCAAAGCTCTGTAGAAGTCTTTTTGAAGGGACGATAGTCTATCAGGGTGTGCAACCGCGTTGCTTTGAATGACGTTGAGCACGTCAATTCTGGCTCCGAATGCCTCGGCCAGGTTGACAGCATAAAGAGCTGCGTTGACCGCGGCTTCAGAGAAGTCTGTCGCAAAGAGAATCCTCTCGAACGGAAGGGTTCTCGAAGTAGCGGGGCGGACCTTGGGTCCAACGGTGAGGCATGGCCAGCGTGTGGAGCGCAGGACCTTCTCTGCAGTAGAGCCGATGATGCTCCGCTCGAATCGACCGCCTCCATGCGTCCCCAATACAATCATTGCGGGTTGATGCTTGTCGGCTAAGTCCGAGATTACTTCTTTCGGATCACCCTCCAGCAGAATCGAAATCGCCTCGATCGATTGGCTGGCCAACTGCGCAGCCTTGTTCGCCAAAAGCGCCTTCAAATCTTTCCTTTGCTGGCTGACCAACACGCTGTTGCTTTCCACTTCCAGAGCCGCTTGTGAGAGCGTGAAGGCATGCGTGACGATGAGCTGTGCCGAAAAGTAACTTGCGAGACGCGAGGCGTACAAACCGGCATTTTGTGCTCCAAGAGAGAAATCAGTGGCGTATACAACGGCCTTTGGGTTCAGATCGGGTCTTTCACCAGCCATCGGCATGTAACTATCTCCTCGTAAAGAAGCTCAACAGCAGTATGGTCAACACAATTGTGCTCACGCCAGCGTAGAGCCAGTCCTTCAGAAGGGAGAACCCGACGACGCCGAAGACAACGCGGCAAATGGGCGTCGCGATCAAAAGCAATATCCCGAACTCGATCAGACTCTTGCTTTCGAAGTGGAGTGCTCCAGAGAAGATTGAGCCAAAATGTTCGCCAACGGCAGCCGCTCGATGGAAGTGGCTATAGTCGGGAAGTGGCCCGCTTGCCTGGAGAAGGTAAAGAATGCCGCCGGTGAGAACAACGAGAGCCGCGACGGTTACACCGATTCGCAGCATTTGGCCCATCGCGATTTCGAGACGCTGATCGGTTGGTCTCATCTTTTGCAACCTTCCAGTCAAGCCGTTGAAGATCATTTCACCCCCGAGCCCCACAATGACCGCCGCGAATACCCATCGCAACGTCTTGACTTCCGCATGAATGAGCACGCGAGACCCAGCAAGAGACCCAGCGAGCACGCCAAGAATCACGGGCATAGCCAGCCCGGGCAGGATGTAGCCACGACTCAGATAGACACCTGCGCTTGCAGCCGCCGTTACGCCGATCATGAAATTGCTCGTTGTAGTAGAAACCTTGAATGGCAGTTTCATGATCTGGTCCATCGCGAGGACCTTTACCGCTCCAGACCCGATGCCCAAAAGCCCGGAGAGAGTTCCGGCGATGAACATGATGCCAAAGCCGGCTGGAACATGCTCAGCGACGTAATCTTCCTTCCCACCTTGAACCGGGTATGAGCCCCTGAGATTCAATCTCATCGCCAGTGCATTTTTCTGAGTCTTTTCAGGTACCGCGGCCGATTTGTGCAGGGAAGTCCATGCGGAATAGAGAAGCACGACGCCAAATACGATCCCGATCCAATTCGCCGATACTCTCGCAACCAGATAGGCGCCTAGCAACGCGCCAAGCGTCGTAGCCACTTCCAGAAACATTCCTATGCGGATGTTCGAGTACCCATCTCGAACATAGGCCGCCGCGGCTCCTGAGGAAGTAGCGATCACGGACACAAGCGACGCTCCGATTGCGTAATGCAGATCAATCTTGAAAATGAGACAAAGTACCGGAACAATGACCACGCCACCGCCGAGCCCGGTGAGCGCGCCGAGGAACCCAGCGAGCATCGAAGTGAAGCAAATTTCCAGGGAAAAGAAGAGGGTGCTCATTCAGGAAGCCGTTTCTTCATGCCCGGTGTTATTCGCAGTTGTCATAACGACCGCGTTGTTTAGATCCTGGCCATTGGCAACCTTGGGCGCCGCATGCAAGCTGCTCGCCTTGTATGCGCGAATTAGATCCACCAATTGTCCTGCAGGCCCTCGCGGGTCAGGACCGTTGAGGAGCACGAGGCTCAGTTGGCGACGAATCGAGCCATTGTCAAGTGGAATGACTTTCACGCTTCCCTGTTCCAACGATTTTTCAATTGACAAATAAGGGGCGAACCCTATGCCGAGGCCCGCCTCAACGGCTGCGATGATACCTTCGGTCGAGTTCAGATCGACAACGGTGCGCAGTTGCCGTCTCAAGACACCATTTCTTTCGAGATACTCCTCCACAAATTGGCGCATACCCGAGCCGACTTCCCGAAGGAGAATCGGTTCCTGGACCAACTCTGCGGCCTTGACAGTTCGCTTCGACGCCCAGGGGTGATCAGGCTTCACAATGAGCACCAGTTCGTCTTCACCAAATACCTCGACCTTGAGATCGGGCCGATGAGGAGGCGATTCAATCAATCCGATCGCAATTTGATGTGTCGTCAGGGCCTGCAGAACTTCGCTCGTGCTTCCACCCATGACATGGATCCTCAGCCTGGGCCATTCGCGCACAAGCTGGGTTAAGAGTTTCGGCAAAAGGTGAACTGCTATTGTGTGGGACGCCCCAATGCTGAGTTCGGCACCTTCCTGCCCACCGAAAGGCGCAAGCGCCGCAATAGCTTCATTGGCAACAGCTTCAATTTGGCGAACATATTGCAATAGCGTCGCCCCGGCCGGGGTCAGACTTGTTTCCCGTCCGATGCGATCGAACAGAGCTATTCCGAGACCTTCCTCAAGAGATCGTATTTGTGAAGTAACGGCGGGCTGAGTCAGATGAAGCTCCTCCGCCGCCCTGCGGTAATTCAGCAACTCGGCGACCAGTCGGAACACCTTCAATTTGAAGTTTTCGATCATGGAGTCGCTCCAGTCTGATAGGCGATGGTTGCAAGGGCAAGGCGATATTGATATTGAGCATTTGTATAACCGATGGCAGCGTCGGTCTGTTGATACTGGGCCTGACTCAGTTCGACTATCGAACTCAATCCGAGCTTGTACCGCGTCTCCGCAAGAGAGAGCGCCAGGTTTGCCTCTTTCAGCAACTCTTGACTGACAGCGACACTCTGATAAGCGGTATTCGCGGCCAGCCACGCGGTGCGAACATCTCTGACGATACGATCCTTCAGTTCGCGAGCCTGTTCCGAGTCGGCCTGGGCGCGGATCGACGCTTCCTTAGCCTGCGCCGAGTAAAGAAACCCGTTGAAGATGGGAATATTCATGTTGACCCCGATACCGCCCCACCAATTCTGAACGTAATACTGAGCGGGCCTGATCGGCACACTTCCGACAGTCCCAGCCGCGGTGATGCTTGGGAGCATCTGATCGCGCTCAGCGTGGCTGAACTTAACCGCGGCTTGTTGATTCAGGTTCAGTGCCTGAAGGTCGGGACGCTGCTGGAGCGCGAGTTGGATGAGTTGCTCAGGATCCGCAGGGGGCGCGGTCAACGGGTTGGTGTCATCCACCAGATCGTAAGTCACCTGCCTGTCGAGGCCGAGAACAGCATCCAGTGCTGCCATGGTTGAATCTGCGTTGCTCTTCGCATTAAGTTCGAGCAGCTTTGCCTGCGATAGGTTGACATCCGCAAAGCTCAGATCCAGTGCGGACTTCAGCTTGTTCTGCGTATACGAGCTAATCTGGGTCTGGGTGGTCTGCCTGGTGGACGTGTTCTGGGTTGCAACTTTCAGGAGCGCCTGCGCTTGCAAGGCATCATAGAAGGCCTGATCAGTGGCAATGACAATGTCATCCGTGGTGGCGAGCGCATTTTCATTTTGCGCTTTCTCCTGAAGCTTTGAGGACACCACGAGATTGCTGGTTTTGCCGAAATCCGTGATCAGTTGCGTAAATCCGCCTCCCGCTCCAGCGTGTGTAAAGAGGCGAGATGCCGTCAGCGAGCCGGCGGAAATGCGTGAAGCATCCTCGGCCTGGACTGCGGTGATGGCGGCATTCGCGGTTGGTAACTCGGCGGATCGTGTTTCGCGCATTACCTGGTGCTGCGCCATTGCAAGAAGACGCGCAACACTAACTCGTGGGTTATTCTTGATTGCTATCTTCTCGGCATCTGACAGAGTAAGACGCGGATTATCGCCTGGAGCTGCGCTATCGGATGGGGTCGACGGAGTTTGACCCACAGGCTGCGTCATAGGTGCAGAAGCCTGCTGCGCAAGCAGAACTAGCGATGGTTTCGGTGCATCCGGGAGAGCCGAGTTAGTTCCGGGTGTCTGGCCAACGAGACTACCAGCACTTATCATCGCGATCCAGTAGACAAATCCGGAATAGGCCCGCAGAGTTTCAAGTCGCTTCATGAATGTCACGCCTCCCCCGCAACTGCGGAGCTTTTCTCTTGTCGTTCATGGACGATGAGATAGACTGCCGGAACTAGAAACACCGTTACGACCACGGAGACAGCCAGCCCACCGATCACCGCGCGCGCTAGTGGCGCGTATTGCTCGCTGCCTGCTTCCATACCAAGGGCCATCGGGATCATCCCCAACAACGTTGCGAGAGAAGTCATCAGGATTGGGCGCAACCGGATCTTGCACGATTGCACCACCGCCTCAAGGAGAGACAATCCCTCACGATGCAAGGTCCCGGCGAACTCGACGATCAAGATGCTATTCGATACCACTATTCCTGTCATCATGATTACGCCCATCAGGGACATGATGTTCAAGGTACTGCCTGTAACTAGCAGGATGAGCACGACCCCGGCCAGTCCCGGCGGAATTGCCATGAGGATGATGAACGGATCGATGAACGATGTGAACTGAGTCATGAGAATCAGATAGACCATGAGGATGGCAATGATCAGCCCGATCCCAAACTCCGCGAAAGAGTGGTTCATACTGACCACGGCGCCGCGCAGATTCAAGACTGTGTTCTTGTCGGTCTTGGTGTTGGCCAACAATTTGCTGACGTCCCTTCCAACCCCTTGCAGTGCCTCTGATTTGGTCGAAACGTAGATATCGATCACGCGCCGAATCTGATAGTGATCGACTTCTGTCGGAGTATTGATCAGTTTGAGGTCCGCGACCGAACTCAAAGGTGTATAGCCCTCGGTGTGGTCTCCCCTTAATACTTCGCGGGACTCCTCATGAGCTTGCTGCATCGGGCCGTAGCCGGATGGCCGATTACCGCGAAGAGGAATGTTCTCGAAGCTCTCCATGGACATGTTGTTGAGAAATTTGTTCGCATACTGGACTGTCACCATATAGTTGTTGCCGCTTTTGGGGTCGATCCAGTAGCTGGGGGCAACCATGCCGTCTGAGGTCATAGCGGTAACCACGTTATCCACAACGTCCTTGGCAGAGAGGCCGATCAGGCTGGCTTTTTCGCGGTCAATGTTGAGCGCAATGCCCGGGTAGTCCAGGTCCTGAGGGATATATACGCCGCTCACATTCGGCATCGTCTTTATCTTCTGCGCGAGTGTTTTCGCCAATGCATATGATCCGTCCATGTCCATGGAGCTTACCTGGATATCGATCGGAGCGGGCAACCCCTGATTAACTACGCTATCCACCAGCCCTCCCGCCTGGAAGTAAGCCGTAAGCTCAGGCATCTCTCGCGCGAGTTTCTCACGCACGTCTTGCATATACACATAACTGCCTGTGTTGTGGTTTTCTTTAAGGCTTACCTGCACGAACGCAGTATCCATAGATGCATTGGTGGTATAGATGGCGGATAGATCCGGATACACTCCAATATTCGAGACGATCATATCGAGGTCGGCGGGCTTGACTACGCCGCGGATAATATTCTCGACCTTGGCAATATAGTCGTTGCTGACCTCGAGACGAGTGCCGCTGGGCATACGCACATCGATGACGAACTGCCCGGGGTCAGTGCGCGGGAAGTAGGCACGCCCCAGAAATGGGACCGTGACAATAAGCACAAGCACCACGCCGGCTAGGATCGCTGCAGCGGTCAAGCCGGGACGCCCCATCGCTCGCTTGGCAACGCGTTCATACCAGTTCAGCATTCGCTCGTATTTGTCGTTAAAGTTGCTCTCGAAACGGGCGAAGATGCCGCGCTTCGGCTTTTCGAGTTCTTCGCCTTCGTGGTGCAAATGAATAAACTTCGCGCAGTAGAGCGGCACCACCGTCATGGCAAAAAAGTACGATGCGAAAATCGAGAATACGACGCCCATAGCCAACGGAGTGAAGATGTACTTGCTGATGCCGCTGAAGAATGTGACAGGGAAAAACACGATGGAAGTCGTAAAGGTTGCGGCAAGCACCGCCATCGAAACCTCTGTTCCACCTCGCTCAGCGGCAACGGCCGTTGACTCTCCCATCTCCATGTGCCGGAAAATATTCTCGAGGACTATAACGCCATTGTCGATGAGCCGCGAGAAGACGAGCGCCAGGCCGCCCAGAATCATGGTGTTGATCGATCCACCCATGGCATTGGTGATAAGCAGGCAGACAACCATCGACAGCGGAACCGAAAGCAATACGGCAATCGTGGCGCGCGGGCTCCCAAGAAAAATCAGGATCATTACTGCGGTTAGTACCAGTCCGATACCCGCTTCTCTCGTCACATTACCGATCGCGAGCTTGACGAATACCGATTGGTCGAAGACCACGGCCGTCTTCAACGATTGGGGAATGTCAACCAGATGCTTGATGGCGGCCTTCATTCCGTCGACGATGGTGATCGTATTGCTGTTGCCACCCTGCTTGAAGACTGGTATGTATACGGAACGTTGCCCATCAATGCGAACGATGTTGTACTGAAGCGCGCCCGCGTCTTCGGCCTTGCCGATATCGGCCACCAGGACGGATGCGTTCCCTACCGACTTGAGCGGCATCTGGTTCATTGAATTGGCGTCGGGAAACTGGCTGTTGGCGTAGATGTTGAAGTCCTTTGACCCCACACGTACGTCTCCGGCTGGCAGAATGAGATTTGAGTTGTTGACTGACTGCACCACATCGTTGAGGCTGAGGTTGCGCGCCTCCATCTTCAGCGGGTCAACATAGACCTGAATCTGACGGTAGGTCCCGCCATAGGGTTGAGGTACCGAGGCACCCTGAACGTTTGAGATCTGGTTGCGCACCTGGAATTGCGCGATGTCCTTGAGATTCGTTTCGTTGAGCCCCTGACCCTTCAAAGTCACCAGGCACACTGGCTGCGTCGAGGCGTCCATACCCAATACAACCGGAGGCAGCGTTCCAGGTGGAAGGCGCCGAAGATCCGCCATTGCGAGGTTGGCGATATTACTCAACGCTGAATTAGGGTCTGTCCCTGGCTTGAAATAGATCTTGATGAGGCTCACGCCGGTCAGCGAGCGCGACTCACTGTGATCGATATTGGCGCCGAGCGTAAAGAAGCGCTCAAACGTATTTGTAATGTCCGCTTCAATTTGCTGCGGAGGCATGCCATTGTAAAAGGTCGCGACCACCACCACCGGCATATCAATTCTGGGAAATAAATCCACCGGCATACGCACCGTATTGACCACTCCCACCAGAGAGACCATCAGGCAAAGCATAATAATGAAGAAAGGGTTTTTAAGAGCAAACTTCGGCATTAGATCTCACCCCCAACTGCAGAGACGTTATGGTGTCTGCCGTGAACGACCAGGTAGACTGCTGGGACCAGGAAGACTGTTACAATCACCGAGACTCCGAGCCCACCGATAACCGCACGCGCCAGCGGAGCATACTGCTCGCTGCCCGCTTCCATTCCGAGCGCCATCGGAATCATCCCAAGAAGCGTTGCCAACGATGTCATCAGGATCGGACGAAGGCGGATCTTGCACGACTGCACGACTGCATCCAGCAAGTTCTTTCCTTCCCTGTGCAGAGTCCCGGCGAATTCAACAATCAGAATGCTGTTTGAGACTACGATTCCGGTCATCATGATCACACCCATCAAGGACATGATGTTCAATGAACTGCCGGTCAACAAGAGAATCATCACGACACCCGCCAGTCCCGGCGGAATGGCCATCAGAATGATGAAAGGATCGACAAATGACCGGAACTGAGCCATCAGGATCAGGTAGACCATCAACACAGAAACAATGAGCCCCAGTCCGAACTCCGTGAACGAGCGGTTCATGCTGACAACGGCGCCGCGCAAGTTCAAAACCGTGTTCTTATCGGTTCTCGTGTTCGCCAAAAGCTTTCTGATCCTGCCTCCTACCCCTTGCAGCGCTTCAGTTCGTGTAGCGACGTAGATGTCGATCACGCGTCGAATTTGATAATGATCGACTTCCGTCGGAGTCGTTATCTGCCTGATACTGGCGACTGAATTCAGTGGCGTATATCCCGCTGTGTGGTCGCCCTTCCAGAATTGCCGCGAGTTACTGGAATCTTCCTGGCCTGGTTGTGCTGGGCTATTTTCCCGAGGATGGGCGCCACGGAGAGGAATGTTCTCCAGATCCTGCATTGACATGTTGTTGATCAGGCTATTTGCGTATTGGACTGTCACCATATAGTTGTTGCCGCTTTTAGGGTCGATCCAGTAACTAGGAGCGACCATTCCATCGGAGGTCATAGCGGTAATCACGTTTTGCACTACCTCCTTGGCGGAGAGGCCGATTAAACTCGCCTTTTCACGATCGATGTTCAGCGCGATACCGGGATAGTCAATATCCTGCGGAATATAAACACCACTCACATTCGGCATCGTTTCGATTTTCTTGGAGAGGTCCTTGGCCAATGCATAAGCTCCATCCATGTCCATCGAACTAACCTGAATATCGATCGGTGCTGGCAGCCCTTGATTGATCACACTGTCCACCAAGCCTCCCGCTTGAAAGTAGGCCGTGAGTTCAGGCATCTCGCGAGAAAGCTTCTCGCGCACTCGCTGCATATACTCATAGCTCGGGATTCTATGCTGTTCCTTTAGGCTCACCTGAACGAAGGCCGTGTTCATCGACGCGTTGGTTGTATAGATCGCGGAAAGATCTGGATAGACGCCGATATTGGACACAATCATGTCCATGTCGGAAGGCTTCACAACGCCGCGAATGATGTTCTCAACCTTGGCGATATAGTCATTGCTGACTTCTAAACGAGTACCGCTCGGCATCCGGACATTGATCACGAACTGCCCTGGATCTGTGCGTGGAAAGTAGGCACGCCCAAGAAAGGGGAAGAGCACCAGCAATGTAAGGGCTACGCCACCTAGAATCACTGTCGCCGTAATACCCGGACGCCCCATGGCGCGCATCGCCATGCCCTCATACCAATTGAGCATGTGCTGGAACTTCTCGTTGAAGTTATGCTCGAAACGGTGGAAGAAGCCAGATTTTAGACCTTCATTTTCGGATTCATCCCGCAATCGAATGAAGTTTGCGCAGTAGAGCGGTACCACTGTCATCGCGAAGAAGTAGGAAGCGAAAATAGACAGCACGACACCAAGTGCCAAGGGCGTGAAGATGTACTTGCTGATCCCGGAGAGAAAGCTCACTGGGAAGAAAACGATGGAAGTGGTGGATGTCGCAGCGAGAACCGCGAGCGAGACTTCCATGCCCCCTTTTTCAGCAGCTTCCCTGGGTGCAAATCCCATCTCCATATAGCGGAAGATGTTCTCAAGCACCACAACGGAATCGTCAATCAATCGCGAAAATGCCAAAGCAAGGCCGCCGAGAATCATGGTATTAATCGACCCGCCCATGGCGCTTGTTAGCAGCAGGCAGACCAAGGCCGAAAGAGGAATCGACAGCAACACCGCGAAGGTCGCACGCGGACTCCCCAGAAATACGAGAATCATGATGCCGGTCAGCACCAGGCCAATACTAGCTTCCTTGACAAGATTCTTGATGGCGAGTTTCACAAAAATCGATTGATCGAAGACAACCGCCGTCTTTAACGCAGCCGGAATGTCGACCAGGCGTTTGATAGCATCCTTCATGCCGTTGACGATCGTGATTGTGTTGCTGTTGCCGCCTTGTTTAAAGACCGGCACATATACGGAACGTTGGCCGTCGATACGCACGATGTTGTATTGCAGCGCTCCGGAGTCTTGTGCCTTTCCAATGTCAGCAACCAATACAGACGCGTTCCCCACCGACTTCAGGGGCATTTCATTCATCGAGCTTGCGTCGGGGAACTGGCTGTTGGCGTAGATATTGAAGTCTTTCGAACCGATGCGTACATCGCCGGCGGGAAGGATGAGGTTCGAACTGTTTACCGATTCCACCACGTCGTTCAGGCTCAGGTTGCGAGCCTCCATTTTTATCGGGTCGACATACACCTGAATTTGCCGGTACGTTCCGCCATACGGCTGGGGCACCGAAGCACCTTGAACATTCGATATCTGATTGCGCACTTGAAACTGCGCCATATCTTTTAGAGCCGTTTCGTTCAGTCCCTGGCCCTTGAGTGTTACCAGGCACACGGGTTGGGTTGAGGCGTCCATGCCAAGCACGACGGGAGGCAGCGTGCCAGGGGGTAGCCGGCGAAGATCGGCCATAGCAAGGTTGGCAATGTTGCTCAGCGCCGCATTTGGATCGGTGCCGGGCTTGAAGTAGATCTTGATCAGGCTCACGCCGGTCAGAGAGCGAGACTCGCTGTGGTCGATGTTGGCGCCCAATGTGAAGAAGCGCTCGAAAGTGTTTGTAATATCGGCTTCGATCTGCTGCGGTGGCATCCCGTTGTAAAACGTGGCAACCACTACGACCGGCATATCGATCTTGGGAAATAGATCCACCGGCATGCGAACGGCATTCACCACTCCGACGAGCGAAACCATCAAGCACAGCATGATAATGAAGAATGGGTATTTGAGGGCAAACTTCGGCATTACTTTGCTCCTCCGTTGTTCTCCTCCGTCGCTGCCTTCAGGTCGATTACGCCGCCTGACTCATGGACCACCTCGGAAGCTGGTTCCTGGGTCAGAATCGGCTCAACCCGCTCGCCTTCGGCGTAGTTTTCCTGCCCCCCGAGGACCACGCGGTCGCGCGGTTCAAGACCGCTTTTGATCTCGGCGAGCTTCGACCCGCGAAGTCCCACCTGCACAGCGCGGATGCGAATGCGGTTATCAGAATCCAGACAATAGACAGTCTGCTGATCCCCTTTGAGAACAAGCGCTTCAACTGGAATCGTTGTGACGTTATCCACATGCGCCAGCTGCATTTGGGTATTCGCATACATGCCCGGAGAGATCGATAGGTCTTGATTCTCGACGTCAATTTCGGTTTCCATCGTCCGCGTTTCAAAGTTCACATCGCGCGTAAAGCGCACAATCTTGCCCGTGAACGAACGCCCAATTGCATCGACGCGCACTTGCATCTGATCGCCGAGATGCACGAACTGTACGTCGTTCTCTGGAATCGGCATGCGCAAACGCAGCAAACCACTTTGCGAAATCCGCACAATCGGAATGTCCTGTTCGTTTGAGTTGGTGCCGCTTTGAATTAGGGCTCCGGTATCGGCATAACGCCATACCACCACTCCGTCCAGAGGTGAAGTGACGCTTGTGTAATTCTTGAGAGCCTGTACGCGCTCGTTATCCGCGCCGGCCACCTGCGTGTGCTCCTGCGCTCCTGCAGCGGCAGCTTTAGCCGCATCTACCTGGGCCTCTGAAGCCAGGTCCTTGCTTTGAGCATCATCCAATTCCTGTTGCGCAACCAATCCTGGCTGCTCTTTTGAGGCTTCAAGCAGACGTTGATAGTCGGCGTGAATCGCGGCGTGGGTAGCCTCAGCTCGCTTGACCTCATGCTGCGTGCGGACAAGTTCGTCCTCGGATCGCTCCATCTCGAAGCCAGTCCCCTTCAGCTGAGCATTCAGCTCAGGCACTTCGAGTACAGCAAGGACTTGCCCCTTGTGAACCTTATCGCCGATATCAACGTTGATCTTCTCCATGAATCCAGTCACCTTGGGGTGAACGTCAACCACCTGGTACGGCTGGAATTGGCCAGCAAGACTTAATGTATGGGCAAGGTTTCCTCGCTGTGCTGTAGCCACTCTGGCCGACGGAATCTCATCGGCTTTGGCTTCCGAGCTTTTGCCGTTCGCATGACAGGCAACGATCAAGTCGCCAATTGGAAGGGATAGCGCAGCGAATAGAAGTAAGGAGGTCTGCTTTCGCATAACTTGAATCCACCTCAAACAGGATGTTGAGTCCGAAAACGCTGTCTGGATCGACACGTCCCCCGCAGAGGAGCACTCTGAAGGGCGAAGTGACAAAGGTGCAGATGTCCCCTAAAAGGAACCAATGCACAACTTCGAGGTCCGAGAGATTACGCGGTGTGGATGGGAGGAGGTCGAACGAAGAATGACTTGCGAAGCGCTTGTTGCAAATCAAAGGACGGCTGATTCTTGGCCGTTTTAGAACTCAAGGTCAATGCTGCCGTCGCGAATCCGCTCACGAGGGATAGGATCAAAGGCAGGAGATTCGAAACAGCTAATAGAGAATTAATTGCCGGCTTTGTTTGTGCGTATGCCGAAGTGTTTTGTGTATCGGACAGTTCGTTTTTAGAAAGCAACTTCGCCACGGGAACGTGAGGGGAAGTAGTTTGGGGCGGATCGTACAGTGAAAGCTTGTATTGCAGGCCCCAAAGAAAAACGCAGCAAGCCAGCGAGGTAAACAGGAGTCCCCACATACGACCGTGCCGCCGGTTTGATCTCCAGAGTTCCACAATCCACCGCGATTCCGAGGTTCAGGCAAGAAAAAGCGCACGCAATTGGGCTCAAATAGCGTCTCTATGCGCTGATAACATTTGTAGCATAAATGATGAAAAGGGTTGCTCAAATCTTTCTTATCTGCAATAAGCCTTACATTTAAGGGCAAGAAGTGGAGCAGTCAGCGGTTTCATCTTGGAGCGCTCTTCACTGGTTCAAAAGCTCCTTGTGTATGACTCAGGGAAAATTGATGTAAAGCGGGCTGCTCACTAATTGCAGACGACCGCCGCCGTTCCGCACCTCGGCACGCAGCCAGTGGCGGTCTGTGCCCGCCGTGATCGTAAACTCCGTTGAACCATTTGCGCTGCTGACAGGCAAATGCGTCGCGCCACCCGCCTCTTCGCCATCCAGAAGCAAGTGAACCACTGAGCCTGTACATCCGGCGGTATGAACCATGACGTGAACTGTAGATGGGCCGGAAATGAAAAGTGTCTCACCCATCCGCGCGTGGGCTGCGCCGGAATCGGCCTCGATGTCCACTTCCTTGTCATGCGAAGCAGTGAGATCCACAAATGTTCGCCCAGCGCGGATGCCCTTCAAAATTGCCGGAACGGAGAGTTCATCGGCTTCCACTACAGTGGTCGGCCAGCCAATCGATCCAGGAGGTCCCGGCGGATTGGTCGCATTGTGGCTGTCGCTGCCCCCAATCGCAGCCAGGCGATGGCCCTCGCGCAGTTGCCCATCCCAGTACTTTGCGCTTGAAAACATGATCCGTCCGCCATTCACTACCTCTACCGCGGCAAACAGGTTCATGTCAGCGCCTGCAGCCGGCTCCCATCGGCAGCCCATACAAACTTCCCCGTCGGGCGATTCGGCGTGGCTCACTGAGGCGATGCCACCCTTCGACTCGATGTCCCTGAGAACCGTATTCAAATTCAGCGCGGTCGCCGCCACACGGTAATCGACATACTGCGTTACGCCGAACATGTTGAAATGGCCATGAAAGGTGGTCATTTCCCGCCCGGGAATAAGCAGGACATGATCGAAGTAGGGCTGCAGCTCGCGCTCCGCATCGTACTGGGAGTCGGCGTTATGGTCGGTGATGGCGATGAAATCCAGTCCGCGTGCCGCGGCCGTTTGCACGCTGACGAAGACGGGACAAGGAACCATTTTGCCGCTCTGGCTGGCGCAACTGCCATCGCTGTGCGCCGTGTGCATGTGCAGGTCACCGCGATACCAGCGCCTGCCTGTCTCTAACGGATGTGAGACAAAGCTCGCATCCTCGTCGCGCGAGTTAAAGCGGACCTCGGCGCGGTAATGGGATACAGTCTGCGGCCGCATGTTTGGCACAGCGATGAGGAGGCGCCACACACCCGGGGGAATGGCGCCGGGCAAATAGGAGGGAGTCGCGTCCGTCTCGCTGATGGTGAAGTGGCTCTTGTTGCCTCCGCTCTGGCCGCGAAAGCGCTCCGGATCGGCAATACCAAGATCGAGCGTCGCGCGCTCGTCCTTGCCGGTATATTCAAAATCCGCGCTGATGCGATGCGTGCCGGCGGGCACGTTGAAGGGAATCTCAAAATAGGTCTTGTTCTGCGCACCGGAGACATCGCCTTTAAGTACAATGTCCGCGGATGTGCTCTGTGTCAGGCCTTGCCGCGTGAGAATCAAAACCAGAAGAAAGGCCGTTGCTATCCATCGCTTCATCGTCACTGAGTGAGTCCCTTGCCGAGAGAACGCCCTGCATCCGCTGCGTGCTTCCGCATCGGATGCAGGGCCAGATAAAACCTAACATCAGATCAAGTCGGGCGTGTCAATAGAACAGCTTGAGCGCCAACTGCAGTGTCCGCGCACCGTTGTTCTGGTTGCTGTTCTTCGTGACCGAGATGTTGCTGAAGTTCGTTGTCGCGAAATTCAGCTGGCCCGGCTGCGCGAAAGGCGGTGTGTTGGTGGTGTTAAAGGCTTCAGCGCGGAACTGCAGGCGCGTCGACTCTGTGAATGTGAAGTTCTTGAGGATGGACGAATCCAGGTTGGCAAAGCTGGGCCCTCGTACCTGCTGGATACCGCCGCCCAGCGGTGAGTAGTCGGTTTGCCCGATGGCGGTGGCTGCTGCGGGCTGTGCAAAAGCAGCGGGATTCAACCATTGGGTGAAGTTGTGTGGCCCGGAGTAAAGGCTTTGGCCGGAAACCACGTTGGCGGAGCAACCGAAATCGGCGGAGGTGGCATTCGGGCAAGTGACGGTAAACGGCTGCCCGCTTTGAAACGTGTAGAAGCCGTTGATCTCCCACCCGCCCAGGATGAGATCCACGGGCCTGCTCATCGAGCTTCCGAATTGGCGTCCACGGCCGAAAGGAAGGTTATACGATCCGGACACGTGAACCAGGTGAGTGGCATCCGTGTCGCACAGGCCGTAGTCGCCCCTGATGCCAAAATTGGGCAGCCACTGGGCGCGGTAACCTGCGTTGAACTGTGCGTTCTGCGGAGCGTGCTGGTCACCCAGGCATCGGGAAAGGGTGTAGTTGGCGAGCAGCGATAGCCCATAGTTCATCTGGTGCTGATAGGTTACCTGCATGGAGTTGTAGCTGCTGGCGGCGTTGGTGGTTTCGTAGGTGCTGTTGCGAGCGAAGTACGGGTACGGAATGTAGAACTGGGTATTGGTGCCGGGGGGCAAGATCTCGGAGTTGGCGTTTGTAGCCCCCAGAATATCCAGGTGACGGCCCTGGGTGGCGACATATCCGGCCTGGATCGCATCGTGGCGCGTGAACTGATCCTCGACGGTCAGGTTTTCGGTCTGCACCAGGGGGGTCTGGTAGTTGGGCTGGCGGCCATAGAGGCTCAGGCCGAGATAGTTGCTGCCGATGTATTGGCCTCCCACGCATGAGCTGCCGGACGGGCAATTAACCGGCGTAGTTGTGTAGGGTGTCGGGCTTTGCAGCACGGCCGGATTCGAGAAGTTGAAGTTAGTGAAGGTTTGTTCCATGGTTGCCGGCTGACCGGGAGCAAGAAGCAATGGATGATTGGAGTCGGGAGCGGGAATGGTCTGGGTGTAGACGAAAGGATAGTTGGTTCCCAGCGTGCCGCCGTAACCTAGATTGCCCAGCGCACCATAGGCCGTGCCGAATCCTCCGCGCACCACCATCATAGGCCGGAGTTTGTAGGCGAATCCGACACGGGGAGAGAAGTTATCCATCTGCGCGTTGCCGAGCGTAAGGCTGCTCACACAGGAAACGTTGATATTGCTGAGGGCGGCCACTGTATTGAAGATGTTCGCCCGCGTGGTCTGGCAACCCTGGTTCGGAATGTCGTAGGTGGCGGAAGCTCCGTTGCCGCCCACGGGGTTGAAGTTGGCCTGGTAACCGCGCGTTTCGGCGTAGGGCGTGAAGAGATCCCAGCGCAGGCCGAGGTTCAAAGTAAGTTTGGGAGTGACCTTCCAGTCATCCTGGCCATAGACGCCAATGTACCAGCGATGGTCGTCTGTAGCGGAAATGTTGGAGGCGGAGAAGCCGTTCATACCGCCCACGTAATCGACGCCTGACACGCCATTCGGCGTCACCATTGAGGGGACCGGCGTAACCAGAATATCGCCGATGCCGTTCAGGCCATTTGTGCTGGACGGGGTGAAGCGGTTGGGAATATCGGTGTACATGCCGTTGAAGCTGAAGTCGCCGCGGCCTTGCGGCGGCTGCGAGATATTGCCTTCGAGATCGTCCACCTGGATGCCGGTCTTGAAAGTATGGCTGCGATAGACCTTGGTCACCGCGTCTACTCCCTCCAGGCTCCAGACATATTGCAGTGTAGGCGTGTAGTTGCCGACGCCGATGCCGCGAAGACCGTCGATGTTCATGTACGGAAGGCCGCCATTGTTGGCCACCTGCGGAACTCCCTGGATGCCAAACTGTGCGGGAATGCCAAAGGTGTCGCCATAAAGGGACTGTTGCAGCTTGTCGCTATGCACCATGCCCACGTGCATGTCGTTGATGAGCGTGGGAGTGAGGATGCGGGTGTAACCGACAGCCCAGGCGTAGGCAGGCAGGCTGTCGTTGCGTGCGTCGGTCTGGCCCACCGCATAACCGGGAAGGTATCCCGGCAGGTGCGCGTTGAGCAGGCCGCGGTCATAGACTCCGAACAGGGTGTCCCTGGGACTGATATTCGCATCGATGCGAATGTCCCAGGTATTGGTGTTCTTGCTCTCGATGGGAAAGTATGCTCCCAAGTCGTTGGTGAGGGTCGTGGTTGACGTCGGCAGCGGATAGAGGTCGAGCACCTTGACCGCGTTGGGATCGATTCTGGACGTAGGCAGCACGTTCAAGGACGATGCCATACCGGTGAAGTTCGTGATTCCGGTGAGCGGTCCGGCGGGCATGTAGTTACTCGGGTTGCAGCCGCTCGCTGTACAGTTGAAGAATGGGTCGCGGACAAAGACTGCGCTTGATGAATTATTGGTAAGCCCGCTGATGGGGTCGATTGCGCCGGCGGCGACGGAACGCGTCGTGGCCGGATCTAGAATGGTGCCATTGGGAAATATGCGGCCTAGCGCATCCTTATCCGTCCCGCTGTTAAAGCGCATGTTGTCCTGCAGATTGGTGAAGCCGCTGCCGAACTCGCTTGTGGACGTGCACGCAGTGGGAGAAGTTGCACCGGCCACGTCGCAGGTGGGGACGGTTTGGGCGCCAGGCGTCTCGGGCAGAATGTAGCGTCCGCCCTGATAATCGGCGAACCAGAAAAGCCGGTTCCTGCCGTGGATAAGGTGGGGGATGATCACAGGGCCGCCGGCTATGAAGCCGAACAGGTTCTGGTGGTAGTCGAGAACCGGACCGGCTTTGCAGACGCCGCCACTGCAGGTCCGGTTAAAGAAGTTATTGGCGTTCAGGTCATCATTACGCACGTATTCCCAAAGGTCGCCATGCACTCCATTGGTGCCTGATTTGATAGACGCGTTGATCACCCCGCCGGTGGAGTGTCCGAATTCGGCATTGAAATCGCCGCTCTGCAGCGTGAACTCCTGAACCGCATCGGGCGGCGGGACGATGGCGGCGTTGGTCAGCGTATAGTTGCCGCCATAAAACTCAATATTGTCATTAATGCCGTTCAGGCGGAAATCATTTTGCCATTCGTCGACTCCGTTCACCGAAAAATAAGCAGAGTCAGAGCTGCCTGCATCGGGTGTGACACCCCCACCACCGGATGAAGTCGCTGTAGTATTGACGCCGGCGGATAGTTGCGCCAGCGAGCCCCAATCGCGGGTGGCAAGCGGCAGATCGTTCACTGCCTGGTTGGTGATGGTCTGGCCGACCTGCGCGTTCTCCGCTTGAAGGAGAGGCGCCGCTGCAGTAACAGAAACACTGGTTTGCACGTTGCCCGCGGCCAGGTGAACGTCGACGTTCAATACCTGCTGCACGTGAACCACCACGCCGTGCACGACGTACTTCTCGAATCCAGGAGCCTCAGCTTCAATTGTGTACTTGCCGGGAATCACATCGTCGAAAACGTAGGTACCGGTGCCTGTCGAGTTGGTTGCAGTTTTTGCCGTGGTATCGTCGTTGGTCAACGTGATTACCGCTTTCTGCACCACTGCGCCGGAGGGATCCTCCACCGTCCCTGTGACTTCGCCGCGATCAAGCTGCGCCATCAAACAGGCGGGCAGACACAAAACGGCAAGCAGACTCAGGGTAATGAGCCGCAAGCCCGCAATTCGGGAATCTAAATGAGATTTCAAAGTTGCCTCCAAAAGAAGTTGTCTGTCGTTGATTAGCTCTATATGGACACAATGGCTGGACACACGCCGGATGGGCACACGCGCCCGTCCAGCTCACGTTAGGACAGTTCGCTTGTGCGCGGAAGTGTTTACCCGCCGTGTATGGGGGTGTATACACCTGTGTTTTTGATGCCTAACGTATTGACCGATACCGGCTTGTCGCCTCTGTGAAATATTGGTAAACTTGCCGGGTTCGAGGGTTCTGCTGGCAATTTATCGCCTGTTTATCATCGTTCCGTACCCTCGTGTCAGGGTGTTTTTTCGTGCTGACCTCTCGCTTGGAGATGACCGTCATGGAACGTTCCACCGCCATCCGGCACGAGCAAAAGGTGCCGTCTTCACAAGAAGCATGGCCGCATTGGTTTGAGGTCGAGCCCCGATGGACTTTGGCTCAACGAGTAGTGGCCGGGCGCCACTTTGCCCGGTCTCTCCTGCTTTCAAAGTTCCTTCTTTACGTGGTTGCAGAAACCCTCGAAGGCCGTGCGTCCGAGATCACGGAACACCAGATCGGCGTGCAGGTGTTTGATCGCCGGCCCGGTTATAGCACCGTCGAAGACAACATAGTACGCAACTACGCAAGGCAACTGCGCCGTCGTCTGGCTGAGCACTTCGCCGACGAGGGCAGCGCCGAACCGCTGCGCATCGACATTCCGCTCGGCGCCTATGTTCCGGTCTTCATACCGGTTTCTGACCACCCCCATGCCCCGGAAGTTCGCCCCTTTCCGGTTCCAGTCACCATTCAGACGCAACCGCCAGCCGCAGCCCCGGCGGGCACCCCTCGCAGGAGCTGGAAACGCTGGATTCTTGGCGCATCGCTGGCTGCGGCCTACAGTGCGGCCCTCATTGGCCTCACGTGGTTTGTCGTCGCCCATGTCAATACCGCGCAAGCGCGTCCACAACCCGCGGATCCGCTTTGGGCGGCTCTCTTCGATGGCCCGGCAAATACCTTTATCGTGCCCGCCGATGCGGGATTCAATCTGCTTGAAGACCTCTCGCGCCGTCCGCTGCCGCTCGCGGACTACATCAAGGGAGACTACTTGGCGCTGCCGCTTGCGGGAGTAGATGCCCACAGCGCCGACGACCTGCGCTCTCAACAATTCACCAGCTTTGTCGATTTCCAGATCATCGCGGCTCTTGCGCGCCTGCCGGAATACAACCCACGGCGGGCCTTCCTTCGTTTCCCGCGCGATCTGCGGCTCGACGATTTGAAGAACGCAAACGCCGTTCTCATCGGCTCGGTTGGCAGCAACCCGTGGGCGTCCATTGCGGATAGCAGCGCCAACTTCAGGATTGTTTATCACCAGGGCATGCAAGGCGCAACCATCATCAACGCGAACCCGCGGCCTGGTGAAGCGGCATCCTACGCAAGCCACTGGAATGAGCCCGCGCACGAAACGTTCGCCCTGATTGCCTTTCTTCCGAACCTCGGAGGGAATGGGCATCTTCTGCTTCTGCAAGGACTGGATGTCGCCGGAACCCAGGCTGCCGCCGAGACGCTGCTCCATCAGAGCGCCATCGCCCCCGTTCTTCAGCGCGCCACGCGGACGGACGGGTCGCTACGATACTTCGAAGTGTTGCTTCGCTCAACGAGCATTGAATCCAACGCCACGGGAACCCAGGTAATCGCCAGCAGAATCTATTGAAGTAGCGCGTTTCGTAAATCCCCGCAAAGATAACATCTTCTGTTCATTCAGGACTTTGGTCGACAAGCCGCCACAGAAGACGGGCTGCTTTTCATGTGCCCAATTCGACGTCAGGTCGGTGATCTGCCGAAGCACAGCTTCGACCCAAGCAACACCAAATTGATTCTGCAATAGATAAGCATCCCTTCGAGCCACTCATCGGAATATCATCGAAATTTCATAAGCGCAACGTAAGGACCATCGTGCGTTGCGGGGACTAGCGTTCATTCCGGTTTCATTTCTGCCGGGAGACGGTCCGATGCCCCATTCCAGCTCCGCAGAAATTCGCCAATCATGCCATTCGGAAGGAATCCCGTTCCCAGTTTCGGAAAGTTGAAATTGCGTTCCCGGCTGCAATCATCTCGATTCCAGTATTCGCGTGCCGGGGTATTTTGAGGTCAGACAAATCGCAGAGAAGAGGTATTGACGATGTCCAAAAAACTTGAGTTTTGCTTGCTCTTAAGTATCCTGCTGGCAATAATTTCTGACAAGGTCGAGCGCGCAATAGCGCAGAGAGTCAGCGTGGTGGAGACGACGGGAACAGAGTCGGAGCTGCTGGCGCCACAGCCATCGGTGACGTTCGGCACGGCCACAGGCGGCAGCTATACCATCACCATCAATCCCAGCGTGACCTATCAGCAGATGGATGGGTTCGGCGCGTCGTTTACGGGTTCCTCTACCTACAACGTATATAACTACCTGACTGCAGCTCAGCAGACGGCACTGATGCAGAGCCTGTTCAGCAGCACCAAAGGAATTGGATTGACAATGCTGAGGCAGCCAATGGGGGCAACCGACTTCTCCGCTCAGGGTGACTTCAGTTACGATGACATGCCCGCGGGGGAGACGGATGTACCTTTGACGAACTTCTCCATCGCGAAGGATTCGACCTACACGATTCCTGTCCTTAAGGAGGCGTTCGCAGTCGATCCCAACATCAAGGTAGAAATGCTGCCCTGGAGCCCGCCGGCGTGGATGAAGGCCTCAGGCACTATGAATGGGGGCGACTTCAACGACACGTATATGCCTTCGCTTGCCCAGTATTTTGTGAAGACAATCCAGGACTATTTATGTGCGACAAGGAGTTCTACTAATCCGCTTTCATTGAGCAAATGATTTCCGATAAGCGCTTTGACGCGCGGATCGGAAATTTCAAAATGCCCATTGTGAATTGTGAAGCCGAGTCGTGCATCGGTTCGCACGCTGGACAGTGCTGAGCCTACCTTGCTGTACACCTCTGCCACGTCATCAATCTTCCTTCTTAAATGCGCCAGATTGATTTTCGCTCTTTGGTGATCTTGCAGAGCACGTGCGATTTGTTGTGATTTTTCATCCTCGCTCATACCGTCTCTCTCTGGTTCTTCACGATCTATGGTTACGCGGTTATCATAGCGCAGTTCCAAGTTTTCACCTTGGGGACCTACTGAATGAACCATTGATTCTCGTTGAACTTCGATAGTCCCGACTCAATTTGAACGTCGATAACTAGAAATGCGTCATTTGCCTTCACTTCAGATTCGTTCGGCAGCATCAACAAATTATCCGCGACAATCGCCACCTCGGAAATTAGCGAATCATCTTCCAAAAGCACAAAACATGGTTCTGGATCGCTACCGCATTCCTCGTTAGGTTTCGGCATCCTGAAAGCATCGAATTAGGGTCTTCAGCCTGTTATCCAGGTCTCCCCCTTGAAGGATGAAGTTCCGATCCTCGGAACGAAGAAAAAGGATATCGATGCGACAGCGCGCAACAAGATCGGCGGTGATGAGCGGGATGAACCGCCCGTTCTGTATTTTCCATTCGTCGCCAATGGCTTCAACTCCAGCGATTCGGCTTTTCTCCATCTCTTCTGGAGAATATCCAGCAGATTCTCCTTTGACGCTACGCGCGAAAGTACCCTTATTCGCCATCCAATACCGCAGGGAGGCTTTACCCTCCCAAAGACGCTTCAACTGCGGGCTAAAATGCTTTCTGATTTCATGCTTGTGCGGACTTCTAGTGTCGTTTTTAGAGGCGCCAAGAAGCGGACCGGAATATAGCAACCTAAAACGGATATCGACCTCCTTTAGCGAATCACCTGTACCGTAGATGATTGCAGATTTGGCGAAGGCCGGAATAGCGCAGGATGCCATTCTCTTAGTATTCACAGCGTGTGGGTTAGCTAAGTATGTTTATGCCTTTGATTTCTATCGGATAAGCATTGAAACTCATCCGGGAACGCAACAAACCTCGCGTTCTTCCGGCCCAATTTTCCGGACTGATCTCGAAACTGTCAAGGGGTCAACACTTCAAGCCACACTTCGAATGACCCGCCTTTAAGACTTGCGGCGGTCCGCTCTTCAAAGCTGCCGACGAGATTGGCAGATGACAAGCCGACACAGGTACGGAGTCATTTGTCCGCATTCTGGCGAGTCGTCTGCGTGCGCAGACAGTTTCTCGAATTTGTGACAAGCGGTTTCAACTCTGTTGGGCTTTGGGCGGCGACACAAGGATGGGCAGCAACACCGATACGGCCATGACGCCCGCAATGATATGGAGTCCGCTCACGTACGATCCGCTCGCCTGGCGCAAGTGTGCGATCAGCAGCGGACCGAATGCGCTTGCCGAGCCCCAGGCAGTCAGCATGAGCCCATAGATGGGGCCAACATTCCTTGAGCCGAAGTAATCGGCTGCAAAGGCCGGCATGGTGCCGAATCCACCGCCGTAGCACATCAGGATGATGAACGAAACAGCCGTCAGAATGGTGACGGAAGCAATCCCGGGCAGCATCCAGAACAGGCCCACCTGCACCAGGAACATCACAACAAATGTCCATCGGCGCGTGATTGCGTCCGACGTCCACGCCCAGAAGATGCGGCCCACCGCATTGCCGATGCTGACGATTCCAACCATGCCTGCCGCGACAATCGCGCTTGCCTTGGCAAACTCCTGAAACATCGGCGACTCTTGCGAAATGAGCGAAATGCCGGCCGATGTATTCAGAAACAGAAGCAGCCACAGCGCCCACCATTGCCACGTCTTCAATGCTTCGCCGAGGGTGTAGTCCTTTGCCGCGCGCTGTTTGGATTGAATAACGCTGGGCAACCAGCCTTCCGGCTTCCATCCATCGGGCGGATTCTTCATGAAAAGGCCGGTGGCCATCGTGACCAGGATATAAGCGATGCCCATGTAAGCGAACGTCTGCAGTACGCCCACACTTTGAATGAGCCGCGTTGCTACGGGTGCAGTCACCAGGGCACCCGCGCCAAACCCTCCCACCGCAATGCCGGTGATCAGGCCGCGTTTATCTGGGAACCACTTCACCAGCACAGCGACCGGAACAATGTAGCCGAAGCCCAGTCCGATGCCGCCTATCAACCCATAGCTGAGATAGAGCCACCACAGCTTGTCGGCCGAAAAGCTTGCCAGGAACACGCCCAGCCCATAGAGAAACCCGCCGGTGAGCGCCACAACCCGCGGACCCTTCCTGTTCAACCAAAGGCCGCCAAAGAACGCAGCAACCCCCAGCACAAACACGCAGATGGTGAAGGTCAGTGTGACGTCTGAGATCGACCAGTGAAACTGTTTCGAGAGTGGGGTACGAAACACACTCCACGCATACACTGCCCCCAGCGCCATCTGCATCAGAAAGCCCGCTGCTGCAAGTCCCCAGCGATTCGTCGTTCCCATGCTTCTCCTCCAAGGCTGTTTCGTTTAGTGATTCAACTGTTACTCGCAACTGCCGCGCAATTTGATCTGGTTTCCCAGTGCCTCAAGAAAGCGATTGATCAGCGCCATGCTGCGGCGCAGCTCCTTGTGGCGGAATTGGCTGAGTAGCGAGAAAAGTCCCGGCGGTTCAATAATCGGCTTCTGATAGCAACCCAGCGTCGCCGTGGTCGCTCCGGCAAAGCATTGCAGCACTTCCGGATTAATGGAGCCAAGCATTTTCCCGAGGATCAATGCATTGCGCATTGCGCGCACCGATTCGTCCGACTTGGCCGCATCGGCCGCGGTCTCAATCAGCTTGTCGCTTGCACCCAGCGCGCCCCGCAGCAGTTGCAATACCCCATGATCGTGCAACTGCTGCAACAGTTCCCATGAATCAAGCAGTGCTTCCGCGTGTTCGATGGGCGCTTCGTCGAGGCGCTTGCGCAGCTCCACGCGCGGATCGCGCGGCGGTAACTCCAGAGAAATCGGTCGAGCCATTGTTGATTCTCCTTCACGGCAAATACGGTTAGCACGTCTTGATCTGAACCAGTCCATTGCCTGGCTGGTGATAGTCTCCGCGCTTCCACTTGCGCTCCACTTCCACGCCGTTTTGCGGCGTTGGATGTCCGAAGCGCGAGTTGGTCTTAGGCAATGGATTCTCGCCGACATCGCCAAGCACTTTCAGTTGCACTGACGTTTCCTTGTAAGCCGGTGTATGCGTTTGCTTGTCTGTATAACTGCTGGTGAGACGATTGACCGGTTCGTCCACTGAATTCATGGGCATATACAGCTCTTTCCCAGTTACCCGCGTCGTGATGACAGCTTGCGCGCGCACATTTCCGTAACGCGAAGTCAGCTGCACCCAACTGCCTGTCTTGATCCCCCGATCGCTGGCCAGCTCCGGCGAAACCTCAATAAATGTGCATGGGGTCTTTTCGCGAATGCCCTCGGTACGATACGTCATGTTGCCTTCATGAAAATGCTCAAGCAGGCGTCCGTTATTCAAATGCAAATCATATTCAGCATCCTGCTGATTGGACGGCTCGTCCCATTTAAGTGGATAGAAGTTCGCTTTGCCGTCAGGGAACTTGAACTGCTTGGTATAGAGCAGCGGCTGATCACTTCCATCTTCGGCAACAGGCCATTGCAGCGTCTTGTACCCCTCCAGCCGCTCATAGGTAACGCCCGCAACAATCGGTGTGAGCGGAGCAATCTCCTCGTAAATCTGCGAGGGATGTTCATACTTCCATCCGGCGCCCAGCCGATTGGCGATATCCTGAATAATCTCCCAATCGGGCCGGCTCTCGCCCAGCGGCTCCATCGCCCGATAGAGCCTTTGAATGCGTCGCTCCGTGCTGGTGAATGTCCCTTCCTTCTCCAGGCTCGGGCAACCCGGCAGAATCACGTCCGCAAAGCGGCAGGTCTCAGTAAAGAAGATCTCCTGCATCACAAAAAAGTCCAGCTTCGACAAAGCCTCGCCGACATAATTCGCATTCGAGTCCACCAGGCTCATCTCTTCGCCGAATACGTACATCGACTTCAAGCGCCCGTCTTGAATGGCGTCGATCATCAGGTGGTTATCGAGTCCTGGCTTGGGCGGCAACGTCACTTTCCACGCCTTCTCAAACTTTGCGCGAATCGCGGCGTCATCCACTTTCTGATAGCCGGGGAAGAAATTCGGCATGGCCCCATGGTCGCTTGCGCCCTGCACATTGTTATGCCCACGCAGAGGATAAGCTCCGGTTCCGGGCCGCATGTAGTTGCCGGTCGCAAGAAGGAGATTTGAGATTGCGGTCGAGGTGTCGGACCCCATGATGTGCTGCGTTACGCCCATGGCCCAGAGAACACAGACACTATTTGCCTCTGCGATCATGTGCGCGACTGTCTTGATGGTTTCAATCGGCAGTCCGCATCTGTCGCTGGCCATTTCAAGGGTGAACGGCTCAAGGCTCTTGATGTATTCCGCAGCTCCATTGACCCACTTGTCAATAAACTCCTGCTTGGCCAGGCCGTTCTCGAAGATGTAGCGCGTCACTGCAGAAAGCCAGATCAAATCCGTTCCGGGCCGTGGATGCAAATGAATATCGGCGCGCCGCGCCATCTCGTTCTCGCGCAGGTCAGAGACAATCAACTTCTGCCCGCGCAACTTGTGGCTGCGCTTCACGCGTGTTGCCAGTACCGGATGACTTTCGGCCGTGTTGCTGCCGATGATCACCACCAGCCCCGCCTGCTCAATGTCGGAGATGGAACCGGAGTCGCCGCCGTAGCCGACCGTTCTCCAAAGCCCCGTCGTCGCGGGCGCCTGGCAGTAACGCGAGCAGTTATCCATGTTATTCGTCCCGATAACTGCTCGAGCCAACTTCTGCATCAGGTAGCTCTCTTCATTAGTGCATTTCGAAGAAGAAATGAAAGCCAACGCATCCGGCCCGTTCGCCTTCTTGATCTCAGCAAGTCGCCGCGCCACCAGGCCCAGCGCTTCGTCCCATGTAGCTTCGCGAAACTTGTCGCCTTCGCGAATCAGCGGCCTCGTCAGCCGGTCAGGACTGTTCACATAATCCCATCCAAATTTGCCCTTGATGCACGTCGAAACGCCATTCGCCGGCCCATGAGCCGGTTCCACTTTCAGAATGTGCCGGTCCTTGGTCCAGATATCGAAGCTGCAACCAACCCCGCAGTACGTACAGACTGTTTTAGTTATTTTCGTGTGCGATTCGCGCATGGTTGCTTCCGCTTCAGAGAGCTTCAGAATCGGGCCGTACCCAACCTCCGGTTCAATCCCCTTGACCACGTCGATCATGTCGTTCAGCGCAGGCTTCGGGAGCGCCGTAAAAAAGCCGGCCTCGCCCAGCATGGACTTCTCCATCAGCGCATTGCACGGGCAAACCGTCACACAGTGGCCGCATGAAACACAACTCGATTCGCCAATGGGCGCGCCGCCATCCCACAATACGCGTGGATGCTTGTCCTCCCATCGAATGCTCAGCGTCTCGTTCACCTGCAGATTCTGGCAGGCCTCCACGCATCGCCCGCAAAGAATGCACTGGTCTGGATCGTAGCGGTAGAAAGGATTCGACATATCCATTTCATATGGCTTCGGCTTGTAAGGAATTTCCTGGTGCTCAACGGCCAGCAACTTGGTCGTGTTATGCACTGTGCAATTGCCGTTGTTGTTATCGCAGACCGTGCAATACAGCAGGTGATTGCCGAGAATGCGGTCGAAAGCCTCGTGCTGGGCAGCCTGGGCGCGCGCCGACTCGGTGACCACTGTCATGCCGTCCGCGGCGACCGTTGCACATGCTCTCAACAGCTTGCCATCCACCTCCACCATGCAGGTATCGCAGGTTTGGATGGGCCCAAGCTGGGGGTGATAACAAACCTGCGGAATCTCCACGCCGCTGCGGTTGATGGCATCAATCAGGCGTTCACCGGGTTCCAACGCCAGAGGCTTGCCATTGATGGTGGCCGACATAGCTGGTATGTCCTCCGTGTCCGTTTTTAGATGACCCTATATCAATACGGGTTGACAATAGGTCCCGTTAAAATCTGATGAAAAGGGCTCTGCGAGCCTGCTTAGGGCTTGACCACGGCTTCTGCTTTGGGGAGCGCGTTCAACATCGATTCGCCCACGTTCAGATGCTGGTCTACCAGGAGCGCGGGCGTATGTGCCAGCCACTCAGCCAGAGAAATATCCTCGTAGAACGGCGTCGGAAAAACTTCCAAAAACACCAGGTCCGTATCTCCCGTGTTCTCGATGTAATGGGGCATCGACTTTTCGATGTAACCCACATCGCCTTCCTCGAAGTCCATGGTCCGGGCACGCGCACCTGCCGCAAATACCGTCATCCGGCCGTGCCCGCTGACGTAGTATTGCCACTCATCCTCATTGGGATGCCAGTGCAACTCGCGCAGGCCGCCAGGCTTGAGGGTAACGATGGCCGCCGCGATATTCGTTGCCGGCCATACTTTGCGGTCGACGACCTTCACCTCGCCGCCTTTCGCCTTCTTATTGGGCCTCATCTGGCTGGGCCTGAAGTCGAAGCTGTTCGGCACCTTTCCCGTTCCCGCCTCAGCGGCTTGCTGCTCTTCGGCGAGGGGGCGGGGAAGGTCTCGCGAGAAGATGAACAGCTCCTTCTTAGGCGACTTGGTAAATGGGTTCTCCGCGGCATCGAAATTCTTCGCAAGCACCTCCGGAGGCGTGTGGGCAATCCAATCGGTCAGGAGGAAGGTCTCGAACTCGTTGAAGTTGCCATCGTCGAACACGAGCAGGAAGCGCGCGCCATCTGGTCCAAGGCCCTGGATCGAGTGGGGAATACCGCCAGGGAAAATCCATAGGTCACCCTCGTTCACGTCGCTCACGAAGCTGCGGCCCTCCTGGTCGACCGCTGTGATGCGCGCGCTGCCGTAGAGCATCAGCGCCCATTCCGCACCCACATGCCAATGCAACTCACGGATTCCGCCCGCGATCAGGCGCATCTCTACGCCGGCCATCTTCTTTGAAATGGGCAGGTCGCGTACGGTTACCTGGCGCGTCCATCCACCACTCTCGAGGCGCTTGTGCGCCAGAGAAAACGAGTATTTGAAAGGGGGTTGACCGCCCGCATCCGTCTCCGGCGCCCACACAGAGTCAGGGTTCTGCTTATCCAACACTGTATTGTTCGGCCCCGGCTCGCTCTCGTTGGGCAGGTGATGATCCTGCGAGCGCGGAACCTGCTCCTCCGCGCTTGCTGCCTGCAATCCCGCAACCACCGCCACCGCTGCGGACCCCGCTCCAATAAACTTGCGCCGCGATAGTTCGTTTGGCATCGACTCTCCTGTCTTCATTGCGAAAGACCAACTAACTGCACAAAGCGATTCTTAGTTGAATTCCGCTACAAGGGGATTTGAGACAAGCCTGAAGCTGCAAGTTGCTTTACCGGCCACGAGCGCATAAACCCTTGAGTGCCTGGTTCGCAATCTGGTTTTTTGCGTGACTCCGTAACTACGCATTTCGATGTTGTTAGATCCTCGTGAGATGGCACGTGCCCGTTGGAGGTTTGTCTGTTACTCGGGATTTGCGTCAAAAACATCCGAGCAGGCCTCGGCGCCAGCGTCTAATCGGCGTGCCCCGCGGGTAAGCACCGATATTCGCCCGAATAAATCACGAACCGCCGTCCGCGCAAAAAACCAACCAGCGTCAATCCAAGCTCGCGGGCCAGTTTCACCGCCAGACTCGACGGTGCCGACACGGACGCAAGAACCGGAATGCCCGCCGCCAGCGCCTTCTGCACAATCTCGAACCCACCCCTGCCGCTTACCAGCATCACATGCTGCGAAAGCGGCAATTTCCTCTCCAGCACCGCCCATCCGGCAATCTTGTCTACCGCGTTGTGGCGGCCGATGTCCTCCCGTAATGCAACCAGTTGACCTTCTCCGTCAAACAGCGCCGCAGCATGCAGTCCACCCGTCCGGCTGAAGACTTCCTGCTCCGAGCGCAGTGCTTGGGGCAGCCGGCACAGCATCTCCGGTTCGACACGGAAACCCGTATCCGGCTGCCGCAACCCGCGCACCCGAATCGCATTGATGGAAGCCTTGCCGCAGATCCCGCAACTCGAAGCAGCATAGAAATTGCGTCGCAGTTCGTCCGGGTCGAATTCCGAGTCCTTCAGCTCCACCTCCACAACATTGCTTCTCAAGCCGTTTTCCGGCGCCTTGGCGCGAAGCCCGGCAATCTGCTCTGGAGACTGGATAATCCCCTCGGTCAGCAGGAATCCCGCCGCCAGTTCCAGGTCATTTCCCGGCGTCCGCATCGTGACTGTCAACGATACGCCCCCCACCCGAATCTCAAGAGGCTCTTCGGCGGCCAGTGAGTCCTGCACTTTGCGCACGCGCCCGCCTTCCCACTCCGTAACCTGTGTCAGCTCGACACTTCGCTCTGGTGTGCGCATCCTCACTCCGTGCTGTCTTATCGTCCGACCTTGAATGACTCAAAGCAGTCTGTCAAGCTGGTTCGGCAGACACGTCCTTGAAAACCCAACGCTATCAAGACCCGCTCCATCCATCCTTGATAGCATCTGAGGATAGATGCGCTGCCCGTTGAATCGGCGCAGAAAGTTGCAAAGGAAAGACAAATGAAGCTGCGAATCAAAGGAAACTCAATGCGCCTCCGTGTATCGCCATCGGAGATGAAGCGGCTGCTCAGCGCGGGACGAATCGAGGAAGTCATCCATTTCGGCCCTGAGCCGGATGCAAAACTCATCTATGCACTGGAGCAGGTCGAGTCCAACAAAGAGATCTCCGTGCGTTATCGCCCCCAGGAAGTGACCGTAGCCCTCTCAACCGAGAATGCCCGCAACTGGGCTGAAGGCGACGAAGTGGGCATCTATGGCTCCTTCAATGTCGGGCACGGTCAGTTGGAATTGGTAATCGAGAAGGACTTCGCCTGCCTGGACCGGCTCGAAGGCAACGAGGATACCTTTCCGAATCCAAAAGCCAACCAGGCCTGCTGACCATTCCGTTCCCGCCGTATCACCCGCTCGCCCTCACGAGCCGACTGCTCCCGCGTAGTGCCCAATGCTGAATCTCCGCGACCCGGCGCGGAGTCCCTGCCAATTGACAGCCCCATTGCCCGTTCCTATAATCCGCCTTTGCCCGCTTCGGGAGTCTTCCTTCATGAGCAATCCTGACAACGAAGTGACCATGCCCCATTCCACCACCAATCCGCGCCTTGCCATGTTCAATCTCGAAGGCCAGACCGCCATCGTCACCGGTGCGGCCACCGGAATTGGCCAGGCCATCGCCGTCCGCCTTGCAGCCGCCGGAGCAACAGTTGCGGTCATCGATCTCAACCTGCCCGAAGCGGAACAAGCCGCGGGCGCCCTGCCCAACGCGTCCTTCGCCGTCGAAGCCGACGTGGCTAATCCCGATTCAGTCCGCCGCTGTGTCGACCTCGTAATTGCAAAGACCAGCCGTATCGACATCCTCGTCAACAACGCCGGAATCGCCGGGCCTGCGGGATACATCTGGGAGCAGACCGATGAGAACTGGCAGCGCAACATCGCCATCAATCTCACCGGCGTCTTCAACTTTTGCCGCGCCGTTATTCCGCACATGCGCAGCCGCTCCTATGGAAGAATCGTAAACATCGCGTCCATCGCCGGGAAAGAAGGTAATCCGCGTATGACGCCGTATTCGGCAACCAAGGCCGGAGTCATCGGTCTCACCAAGGCGCTCGGCAAGGAGCCGGCCCTCGACGGTGTGTGCGTCAACGCAGTTTCTCCCGCCGTGGTGCAAACCAAGATCCTCGATCAGCTCCCGCCGGAGCAAGTCGCCTACATGACCGATCGGATTCCCATGAAGCGCACTGGAAAGCTGGAGGAAGTTGCCGCCGTCGTCCACTTTCTCTCCAGCCCTGAAGCTTCATTCGTCACAGGCCAGTGTTACGACGTAAGCGGCGGCCGCGCGACTTACTAACTCCACTGGTGTGCAAGGAGGCACGACCGTGTTTCAGCCCGAAACCTACGCCATCACTCTCTGTTTCATGGTCCTCAGCATGTTGTGCTGGGGATCCTGGGCCAACACGGTCAAGCTCTGTCCCGGCTTCCGCTTCCAGCTTTTCTATTGGGACTACGTCGGCGGCCTGCTGCTCGGCTCTATCCTCTTCGGTCTCACCCTCGGCTCGCTCGGCGCAACCGGCCGTCCATTTTTCGCTGACCTACAGCACACCGATTCAACCCACTTCCTCCTCGCCTTTACCGGTGGAGTCATCTTCAATGTCGCTAACCTTCTTCTCGTCGCCGCTATTGAGATCGCGGGTCTCGCCGTCGCCTTCCCCGTCGGCATCGGCCTCGCCCTCGCCGTCGGCGCAGTCAGCAGCTACGTCATCACTCCGCAGGGCAACCCGCTCATGCTCTTTGGCGGCGTCGCGCTGGTCCTGGCCGCCATCGTTTTCGACGCCCTGGCCTATCGCCTGCGCGAAAAGGGAAGGCGCACCGCAAGCATGAGGGGAGTGGTGCTGAGCCTCGCCGCAGGCCTGCTCATGGGCACTTTCTATCCATTCGTGGCCAAGTCCATGTCCGGTGATGACGCTCCCGGACCATACACCATCGCCTTCATCTTCACCCTCGGCGTCATCGCCTGTTCCTTACCCCTCAACTACCTGCTTATGCGCAAGCCCCTCGACGGAGGCGCACCTGCTGCGTTCTCCTCCTACCGTGCCGCACCCTTCCAATGGCATCTCTGGGGGCTGCTTGGCGGGGCGATCTGGCTCTCCGGCGCTGTGCTCAATTTTGTAGCCTCTCGCGCGCACATGGTCGGCCCCGCCGTCTCTTATTCCATCGGCCAGGGCGCAACCATGGTCTCTGCCTGCTGGGGCGTCTTCATCTGGCGCGAGTTTGCTGCTGCGCCCACCCGCTCAAAGCAATTCCTGATCTGGATGTTCCTGTTTTTCTTAGCTGGCTTGAGTTCCATCGCGCTGGCCCCACTTTTCTAATGAAGTGCCCCGTGAAGGAAGGCTGACGAACATGGCGACCAAGGCAATCGTAGTCGTAGGCAGCTTGAATCTCGACCTCGTCGTCCGCGTAGACAAAATCCCCGGCGTCGGCGAAACCATTCTTGGCAGCGGCTTTCAAACCCATCCCGGCGGCAAGGGAGCCAACCAGGCAGCGGAGATCGGCCTTCTCAAATCTCCCGTCCACATGATCGGCCGCGTCGGCTCCGACGACTTTGGAAAACAGCTTCGCAAGAGCCTCGACAACATGGGCGTCGACACCACCGCCGTCACCACAACCGAAGGCCCATCAGGAATTGCGATGATCGAAGTGCAAGCCAGCGGAGACAATTGCATCGTGGTTGCGCCTGGGGCGAACGCGCTTCTTAGCGCTGCCGACCTCGATGCGCAGGTCGATCTCATCCGCAATGCGAGCATCGTCCTCACGCAGCTTGAAACGCCCATTCCGACCCTGGAACATCTGGCCGCAATCTGCCAGCGCGAACAAGTTCCACTGATGCTCGACCCCGCCCCCGCATGTCCGCTCTCCGCAGAACTGCTCGGCGGCCTCACGTGGATCACGCCCAACGAGACCGAAGCCCAGAGCCTGACTGGGAGTCGGCATTCGCTCAACACCGAATCCGATGTGCGCGCCCTTGCCGAGACTCTGCTGAAAATGGGTCCAAAGAACGTCGTGGTCAAACTTGGCGAACGCGGCGCATACCTGGCCTTGGAAGATGGAACGCGCACGGCCGTTGCGGCGTTCAAAGTTCGCGCGGTCGATACCACCGCCGCTGGAGACTGTTTCAACGGAGCCTTCGCTGTTGCGCTGGCAAAAGGTACACCCGCACCAGAAGCTGCCCATTTTGCTTCCGCCGCCTCGGCAATCTCAGTCACCCGACCCGGTGCGCAGCCCTCAATGCCCACGCTAGTCGAAGTTGAGGCCTTCCTCGAAGCTCACGACAACTAGAACAAATGATTTGCGTCTGCGCCTTCGATTCAGCCTCGACTAATCAACCGCTGACTTCTTCCCCCAGTCGAATCGCCTGCCCAGAATCCCCTTCACAATCAAGTGATCGGTCGCAGCGGTTGGCCCAAGCCCCACTCCAAAGTTGATCTCCCACTTGGGAGAGACGTTCAAATCCGTCACCGCAAGAATTTGCTGCTGTTGTTCATGCAGGCTGTCAAACGCGCCTAGCCGTCCATAATCCGCATAGTATTCAAATCCGCAGTTGATCTTCGGCGTAAAGTCATACCCCACCTTCGCGCCCGGCGAGAAGCCAAGACCCTGGTTCACGTCCGACCCATGCAGCGTCCGCTCGAGCGCCGGATTGAAAGCCAGATACCATCGCCCCATCGTCTTGTCGATAATCGGCCGAATCTCCCATGTCCACGTATCCGGGGAATACACCGCGCGCTGGTACCCAATCTCGGTCGACAGGCTTAACCCCACCGGAAGATGCCATCGTTCCGGCGCGCGCACCCGCGGGCGAATATGGTCTCCAACCCACTGAACACCGTGGCCATCCTGTTCGCTTGTAAAAACGTAGAAACCCACCTCTGCCCAGTCGTTAATCCCTTCTGTCAACTCCAGCGTCTCGTGTTCCTGATGATTGGTCGGGTACACCCTATCGATGACCTTCGTCTGCCCCGTGACTGTGTAGTTGGAATGCAATTCCATCATCAGGTTCTTTGGCGCCACCGTGTCCGCGCCATACACCTGGATCTCGTAGTTGCCCTGCGCTGCCGCAACTCGCGCCAGCATCAGCACACAACCCATCGCCAGAAGGTAAGCGCTCACAGTGGAACGTCGTTGCGCACACTTACGCATACCGAAACACCATCATGAACCCCCGATCCATATGATCTTGCTGATGACAATGAAACAGCGTTCTTCCCGGATGGTCCGCAACAAACTCAACTTCAGCGGTGCTCTTCCCTGGCACCAGCACAACGTCTTTCCTTAGCCCCTGCATCTCAGGGCTTCCATCCACGCGCCGCACCTCAAAGGTATGCCGATGCAGATGCATCGGATGATCATCCATGCTCTCGTTCTTCATCACCAGCCTGTAGCGTTCGCCATTTCTCAACAGCGGCTCCTCCGTATCCGGGTACGACTTGCCGTTGATCCTCCAGCGCTCCTCGCTGCCATGCCCCTCGAACTTCGTGTCAAACGTCAACTCGATCCGGTTCACTTCGCTCCCGCCAGCCTTACCCTCACCTGCTGCCTCCGCAAACCCGCGATAACTCCATACAAGCTTTTCTGGTTGCGTCCAGACCGCATTTCCACCAGCCCTCGCATACTCAATCACAATGCCCATCCCCGCGTTCTGAATATGTTTTCTCACTTCGCCCAGCACCCATTTGCCCGGCGACTTCATCTCCACCACGGCGGACACTCGCTCCGCAGGTGCAAGCCGCAGCATCTCCACCGTCAGTGGCTGCGGAACCGCATTGCCATCCAGCGCCACAACCTGAAATCGATGCCCCGCCAGCGCAATCCAATGCACCTCGGTCGGGCTCGAATTCAGCACGTGCATCAGTACGCGCTCGCCCTGCTTCACGCGCACCGGTTCGCCAAACCCCAGCATCTTCCCATTAATGGTCGACACGTCGTAAACCGGATTCATGTAACCATCGTCGCTGCTTTCAAAGTGCCCACCCCAGTCATGCAGGCCGAGAAAGACTTCACGGTCATATGCTCCGGGCGCATCGCGCGGCTCAATCAAGACGAAGCCATGCAGCCCGCCATACTGCGCCTTGGTCAGGTCCGCGCCTGCAAACGTGTGCGTATGAAACCAGCGAAACCCCGGTGGGTCCGGCTTTAAGCTGTAGCGCACGTGTCCGCCAGGCGCGATCATCGGGGTGCCTTCTTCCATCGCCCCATCAATCTCCGGGGGAAGAAAAAGCCCATGCCAGTGCACAACCTCCGGCTCGCTGCTAGAGTTTCGTATTTCGACCGTTTGCTCCTGCCCCTGCCGCATCCTGAAAAGCGGTCCGGGAACCTGTCCGTTGTAGGCCACTGTGCGGAAATGATGTTTCGGCGACGCTTCCAGCGAGTAGGGCGCAATTTCCAATGCGATATCGGGCGCTGTCGCCGCTCGCATTGCCGGGGTCAGAAGCACGGTCCCCGCTGCCATTCCAGAGAGCTGTCCAAAACGCCTGCGCGTAATCATCTCTGAACCCTATTCCTGCGGAATACCACAGGCGTCCCGCGAACTTCTGTGACCTGATTCATTCGACGGAGACCAATCCCTCAAAGTTCGGTCTGAACCCCGGGAACCCTCCCTGGTCATTGGCCAACGACCGCGGAGCTGCGCCCGATGACCTGCGCCTCGATCGCATACACCTGGTGCTGAAGCGAAGCGACAGCCAAGATGCCGCCCTCCGCACCTCATCACCCAGATGCACACGCCCGGCACAGCCAGCTACCACAGGTGGCTCACTCCAGACGCCTTCGGTAAGCAGTTTGGCCTCGCAGACGAGGACATCGCGACCGTGAAAAACCTAGCTCGCGTCCCACGGATTCAACGTTACCAAGGTGAATCCCGGCAAGCAAACCCTTGAGTTTTCCGGGAAGGTGCACTCCTAGCCCTGCTGGTCTTCACGGGAGTCCCGGCACGGCATCGCGCCTGGCGGCCCATGCTCGGAATGCTCGCTCTTCTGGCTGTGCTCGGTAGGCTGGCTGCTTGCGGTGGTAGCGGGAGTGGTGGCGGTGGCGGCACCTCCAACCCCGGCACCACGGCTGGCGCCTATACGTTCACCGTGACCGCGATCGGCACCCCAGCCCAAAGCACCGGAAACACCACCACTTTCACAGTGACGGTTTACTAAATCGTTGGGAGCAACCGCATATCTGCGCGGTGGTCTGCCATTTGCAGCCCCAAACGGTCGAAGTAGAACAGATTCCTGCATTGGCCGATGAATAGGATTACGCTAGGATTATATGCAGTGAAGTTGAGAGCCCCTTCCCCGATTTCCGGGACTCAACTCCCTGCAATGCCCCGGAAAGCTGTGAGCCCCATGTCCGGATTGCTGGTTCCATTCCGCATGCACAACAAAGGCTGGATGGTCATCGCATTGTGCTTCCTGCTTGAAATCTCTGCCTGGAGATTCTGGGCAGGCATCGCAGGCGGAGCTGCACTGCTTCTCAGCCTTATCCTTCATGAGGTCGGTCACATCCTGGGAGCGACCGCACTCAAGGTTCCCGTGCGCGAGTTCGGCATTAGCGTCTATGGCGCCTACACCGTCAGGGCGCGCGGACTTCGTGGCCGCGATGATGTCCTCATCTCCCTTGCTGGCCCGCTCACGAATTTGCTACTTGTTTTTCCATCGCTGCTACTGCCTCGCATCGGAATTCAAATCGCGATGTGCAACATGTCGCTCTGCGTATTGAATCTTCTGCCGCTTCCGTCGAGTGACGGGCTCCGCATTGCGCGTTCGCTTTGGGGCCCCGGCTGGCCTTTCAACGCGATGACCTCTCAATAACCCCGCACCATCTTCCTCGCCATGGGCGCCGATCCGCTATGTGTGGCATCTCAAGAATTCGCGCCGGCCGGCCACCATCCTCGCCGAACCACGGGAGATGAAACTTTGGGTGCCCCATCCATCAAGCGTCTTTTGCTCGATGGATGGAAGAGCACAAAGGCAAACCGTCGCCCATCGGATCTTCCGAGCTTTGCAGACCCGATTCTGTAACAGCACAAGCAAGCACACCAAAAAGAGGCCGGCCGGATATCCGGTCGGCCTCAACCCATTTCTGGAGGAAAACCCTTATCGTGCGTTCATCAACTTTGAGCCTGTGAATCATACCTCAGCCGGTTGCGACGGCGGCCCGCCTGAAATCATGTGAACCGGCCATGCGGTATTGGGAAACCAAGAATGAATCAGGGCCTAGCAGCGTCGCCAGGCCCTGATTGCTGTCCCGTGTTCTTACTGTGCGGGAGCGGCTTCCTTCTTGTGGTGGTGGACAGCGCCGAGCGGCTTGCGTACTTGCGGCTTCACCGTGCTCTCGTCAACCGGCGTTGTTCCTTGCACGTCGTTGGTGAACGTTGCGCCGGATGGCACCAGGTAATCTTCCACCGTTTGCCCATCCGTGCTGCCGGTCACCACGATGACGCGCGAAGCATCAATGCCCTTGTCCGTCACCAGGTAATCCTTGGTGTTCACGGCGCGTTGCGCTGCGAGATTCTCAGCCTCGTGCTCGTGGTGTCTGCCCTTCTTCGGCGCCTTTTCATCGGCCGTCGATTCGCCTACAACCACGACCTTGGCGTCTGCCTGGTTCTGCAGATCCACTGCAACCTGATCCAGGCAAGCTTTGGCTTCATTGTCCACGCGGTCAGGCGGCTGGTTCTTCAAGTTAAAGCTGATCGAGCACAATGCCTGTGAGTGCGGCACCGGAGGCACATAAGGCGCTGCGATGGTTACCGACGTACTGGCGGTTGCGGTTTGGCCTTTGTCATCCGATACGTTGCCAGTGATCGTGACCGGACCGGTCGGTGCACCTGTGGAATCGAACGTCGCAGTGTTGGTCGTGCCCTGGATGCTGCCCGCGACAGCCGAGTAGCTGTAAGTCAGCGGACGGTTCTGCGGGCTCACGCCATTGCATGTGATCGTGCTCTTGTCTCCCGGACTAATCGAGCTCGGGTTAGCCGAGCAGCTGATCGTAGGCGGCTCGAATGCCTTCACCGTAAACACGGCAGAGCAGGTTGCGGTCTCCCATGGCTTCACGCCTTCTCTGCCATGCTTGCCTTCCTTTACGGTGCCGGTCACCGTGTAGCTGCCTGGCGCCAGTGTTCCCGTGTTGATGGTCACCGTTGTTCCCGTTCCCGTTGCCCCGCTGCCCGACCATGAATAAATCGCATTCATCTTCGGTTCCAGCATGCCCACTGTCGCTGTAATCGTAACCGGGTCGCCCGGGAACACAGTCACGGGGTTGGGTGTGCACGAGAGCTGCACCGATGTTGGCGGTGCAATCGAGCCGACATTCAGCACCAGGCCTCCGCTCAACCGCAGCATGTTGAAATTGATGTCTCCGAGTGCGTCCACATTCTCCCGCGTCCATTGATAGTCAGCCTGAACCATCCGAATCGAAAGGTGGTGACTCACTTTCACATCCAACCCGCCGCCCGCTGTCACTACCGGACCCCAAACCTCGGGGAAGATGAAGGTCCCGGTTTGCTCCGCGCCCACGAGCGCATGGACAAAGGGTGTGATGTTACCAGCCGGCCAGCGGTAAATTATGCCGCCGGATCCTCCGCTGAAATCGTTACCCGGATCCGAAATCCAGTTGTTGCCGGTTTCAGGACTGAGAATGTGTTCGTCTCCCTCAAACGTCACGCCCACATGCCGGTTGAAATAGCGGGATACGCTCATGATCGCGCCGTAGTCAACGGGGTGGTAGACTTCATCGTAGATTTCATAGCCGAGGTTGACGGCGACTGCTCCCCCGGGCCTCAGGTAACTGTATCCCAGAAAAATATCCCACTTCGACGCGTCGGCATCCTTCGGTATTCCAGTCGCAGCCGGTGCGGTCTGCGCTGCCAGGACCAGGGGCAAAAATCCTGCAAACGAAAGGGCAAGAACCCTTCCAACAAGTTTCTTCAATTGAAACTGCATGCCTTTCTCCTCCATCATGGGTTAACCAACCGGTCAACACTATCCGCTCGCGGAGAGGGTTCGACCTCAGAGCAATTCGACTTCAAGCAACGAGCGAAACTTGATACGCATCGAAACTCGATGAGACGCCCATTCGGCGTCTGTCTAAAAAACCACTCTTCAGGGGGAATACCGCCTTCATATGCTCAACAAGGAGAAAGCGGAGCGGACCCGCTGCCGCGAATCCATTAGCAGCCAGTATAGGTTGAGTAGCGTTTGGACAGGAACGTGCAAGCTGTACAAAGTAGCGCATGGCAAAGGATGTTCGCTCCACTGGCCACGATCTATTTGAAGTCATGCTTTCGTCACCTTCCATATGAACACTCGAACATTATTTGGGGAACTATAATGCTATTCCCCGTTTGGTCGGATTGGGGACGCTGCAACGTGGAACCCTGCGTTCATTGTAGATGCGATATCACTTTGAAGAGTTTCTTACTTACCAAAAACTTGCGCTTAGTGTTGCACACTTATGTTCCATCCACTCAATTGCACACGTACGAGCCCTGACGTCGGACGCGATGCAATGTGTGTTCCAGGTTGAACAGGCATCTTCCTCCACTTATGCATCTGACCCTGGTGTGGAGTGAAATCAGGAGAAAGTCGTCTTGACGAACGTTGCCCTCCCGGAAAGCAGCATTTGCCATGCGCGGATTCCTGGTCCCATTCCGAATGCACATGACTGGTTGGTTGATGTTTGCATGCTGCACACTCCTCGAGATGTTTCACTACGGATCCTGGTGGGGCCTCCCTGCCGCAGTCTTGCTCATCGTTTCTCTACTGTTGCACGAAGCCGGTCACATGTTCGTAGCCGCTGCTCTCGGGGTCGAGGTCCGCGAATTCGGCATCTGCCTGTTAGGTGCATATAATCGCAGAGCCCGCGGCAACTCGCGGCGCGATGAAGTCCTCATCTCTATCGCGGGGCCGCTTATGAATTTCGCTCTTCTCATCCCATGCTTCTTCCTGCCCCGCATCGGCGTTGAGCTGGTGCTTTGCAATCTCATGCTGGGCGTGGGAAATCTATTGCCCATTCCATCCAGCGATGGAATGCGCATTTTGCAGACAATCTGGGGTCCGTACCCGGTTGTGCGCGCGGTTCCGATAAGAACTTATGCTGAACCGGCCATTCGCGACGCAGCCTGAGGCCGTGTTATCAGGCCCTGGGGTTATAATCTGCCCTATGGCGGCCAGCTCTCCCACAACCCCGGCGGAATTCAATGCCGAGCAAAGCATCCCGCCCGCCGCGAACCAGGAAATCTCCCTGGATGCTGCGCAAAAACTGCTCCTGCTTCAGCAACATTTGCATGGGCTGCAAACCCTCATGGTCGCCTATTCCGGCGGCGTGGACTCCGCGTTCCTTGCGGCAACTGCGCATTGTGTTCTCGGTTCCCGCATGCTTGCCGTGTTGGCCGACTCGCCAAGTCTCGCCCGTCGCGACCTGGAACAGGCGCGCGCCTTTGCCCAGTCCATCAGTATGCCGCTGCACATTGTCAACACCGATGAATTGGAGCGCCCTGAATACGCCCGCAACGATGCGGACCGCTGCTTTCATTGCAAGGACGAGCTCTTTCAATCCATGCGTTCTCTCGGAGCGAGCCTCGGGTACACAACCATTGCCTACGGCATGAATGCGGACGACACGCGCGACTTCCGCCCCGGCCAGCGCGCTGCAAAAGAACACTCCGTCCTGGCTCCGCTCGCCGATGCCGGTCTCACCAAGATTGAAATCCGCGCACTCGCCAAAGCCGCCGGCTATCCGCTCTGGGATCGGCCCGCCGCGCCCTGCCTCTCATCCCGCGTCGAATATGGCCGCACCGTCACCCGCGAGGTGCTCAGCCAGGTTGAACAAGCTGAAGAAAGCCTCCGCCAACTCGGCTTCCGCGAACTCCGCGTTCGCCATCACGGCCAGTTAGCCCGCGTCGAGCTCGCCCGCACCGAGCTCCCTCGCGCCCTCGCCGTCGACATGCTCGACGCCATCTCCGCAGCCCTCAAAAAGGCCGGCTTCGAATACGTCACGCTCGATTGCACCGGCTTTCGCTCCGGTTCCATGAACGCCATCCTCCCCGTAGAAGTCCTCTCCCGGCGCGGTGCCTAGCGGAGAGTTTAGAATCAACCTCGATGCGAACTGCCTATCTTGAGTGTTTTTCCGGTATAAGCGGCGACATGATGCTCGGCGCCCTGGTGGACGCCGGCATCCCCTTCGATTCCCTTGCGGAAACCGCCGTCGCACTCAATGTGGGTGCCCGCCTTAAAATGCGCAAGGTAAGCCGCGGCGGTCTCGTCGCAACCAAAGTCGATGTCATCACTCCGGAACAGCGCGCAGCCGGCGGGGAACACTCCCATGGTGGACATCCAGCCCACACCCACGCGCCCCATCGCCATCTCTCCTCAATCCTCAAAATCATCCACGCCGCCCCGCTCTCTGAATCAGTCAAAACCCGCGCCACGCGCGCCTTTCAGCTCCTTGGCGAGACCGAAGCCGCCATCCATTCCATCCCCATTGAAAAGGTTCACTTCCACGAGGTCGGCGCTGTCGACACCATCGTCGATATTGTTTGCGCTGCGGCCGGCGCCGAATTGCTCGCCGTCGATCGCTGGCTCGCGTCGCCATTGAACGTTGGGTCCGGAACCGTCGTTTGTCAGCACGGAACCATCCCGGTGCCCGCGCCCGCTACACTCGCGCTACTCGCCGATGCGCCGGTCTACTCCGCCGGCGAGCCGATGGAGCGCGTTACGCCCACAGGTGCGGCGGTCCTGCGCATGCTCGATGTAACCTATGCGCCACTTCCCGTCCTGCGCATAAAAGCCTCCGGCTACGGAGCAGGTGGTCGCGAAACACTTGGGACACCCAACCTACTGCGCCTCCTCGTGGGAGAAGAGTCGGAACAGCCTGCCAGAGACGAATCAATCGCCGTTATCGAGACGGTAGTCGACGACTCCACTCCGCAGGTTCTCGCCTATGTCAGCGAGTTGCTCCTCGCCGCGGGCGCATGGGATGTCTATCGTGCGTCCGTGCAGATGAAGAAAGGCCGCACCGGTGTGCAGGTCACCGTCCTCTGCCCCCCCGATCTCGTCCCCATACTGCGTGATCTCCTCTTCCGCGAGACCACCACCATCGGTCTCCGTTGGCGTCTCGAAAACAAGGCCTCCCTCGCGCGTGAATTCACAAGCGTTGAAACCCCCTGGGGCCCTGTCTGCATCAAGATCGCCCGCTGGCCCAACGGCGAAGTTGCCAACGCGGCGCCGGAGTATGAGGATTGCCGCCGCCTCGCCGTCCAACAGTCAGTCCCGCTCAAACAAATCATGCAGGAGTCCATGCGCATCTATGCCGCAGCAAGCGCGGCCCGGCTCGAGGAAAAGGAAGTACTCTGATGGATCGCCAACACATTGAGACGCTGCTTAATGAAGTCCGTGACGGTCACACCCCAGTCAGCGACGCACTTGATCGCCTCCGCGATCTGCCCTTCGAAGACATCGGCTTTGCCAAGGTCGACCATCATCGCGCCCTTCGCACCGGTATGCCTGAAGTCATCTTCGCCGCCGGAAAAACCACTGCCCAAGTGGCCGCTATCTTTACCCGCATAGCCCGGCACGGCGGTAACGTCCTCGCCACACGCTCTACGTATGAAATGTTTCTTGCCGTTCAGGCGGTTGAGCCACGCGCCGAATTCCACGAGACCGCCCGCGCCATAACCCTCACGCAAAGCTCTGACGTCCCTCAGGGGAAGGGAACCATCGCTGTTGTCTGTGCCGGCACCAGCGATCTGCCTGTCGCCGAAGAAGCCGTCGTCACAGCTCGCCTCATGGGCAATACGGTCGAACTCATCGCCGACGTCGGAGTCGCCGGCATTCACCGCCTGCTCGCGCAAAAGTCCTCGCTCCAATCCGCGCGCGTACTTATCGTCTGCGCCGGCATGGAAGGCGCGCTGCCCACCGTCGTCGGCGGCCTCGTCAACGCTCCAGTCCTCGCCGTTCCCACCAGCGTCGGCTACGGCGCGTCCTTTGGCGGCGTCGCGGCCCTCCTCGGGATGCTGAATACCTGCTCCCCCAATATCTCCGTCGTCAACATCGACAACGGCTTCGGCGCAGCCTGCATCGCTTCACTCATCAATCGGCTCTGAGTTTTTGGTTCGATAACTCCGGCCGGGAACGGGAGTAAGTTACATGACTCATTCGCGAAGAGATTTTCTCAAGGCAAGCGCAGTTCTAGCGGCCGCATCGCTAACTCGTCCGCGCAGTGCATTCGCCACAGACGCAGGAATCTCCACCCCACTTAGCCAGTTCGACTACGGCGACATCGAGTTACTGGATGGCCCGCTGCGCCAGCAGTTTCAAACCAACCACGCCTTTTATGCGGCGCTCGATGAAGACAGCCTGCTCAAGCCATACCGCCAACGCGCCGGCCTTCCCGCTCCTGGCGAAGATATGGGCGGTTGGTACAGTTGGGAGAATAATGGCTTTGCGCCGGGCCACTCCTTCGGCCAATACCTCTCCGGTCTCTCGCGCGACTACGCCGCAACCGGCGCAAAATCCACGCAGGAAAAGATCCATCGCCTCGTCCGCGACTTCGCGCCCGCTATCACGCCTCACTTCTGGGACGACAATCGCTTCCCGGCTTACACTTACGACAAAATCTCCATCGGCCTCATCGATGCGCACCAGTTCGCGGCTGCTCCCGATGCACTCAAGGTACTCGACAAAGCGCTCGATTCCGTTTCCCCGCATCTCCCGCCCGGTGGCATCTCGCGCGCCGAGCAATACGCCCGACCGCACAAAGACGAGTCATTCTGCTGGGACGAGCCTTACACGCTTCCGGAAAATCAATTGCTCGCGTTTCAGCGCGGGGCAGGCGACCGTTACCGCGATCTCGCCAAGCACTTTCTTCCCGACGACTGGTACTTCGATCCGCTCGCGGCTGGCCAGGATGTTACTCCCGGTAAGCATGCCTATAGTCATGTGAATGCCCTGTCCAGCGCCATGCAAGCCTATCTCGTCTTAGGCAGCGAGAAGCATCTTCGCGCCGCGCGTAACGGTTTCGATCTTATCCGCGCGCAGAGCTTTGCCACGGGCGGATGGGGGCCTGATGAAACCCTCCGCGACCCCAAAAGCGGCGAAATCGGCGAAAGCCTTACCAAGACTCATTCCAGCTTTGAGACCTCCTGCGGCGCATATGGCCACTTCAAGATCACTCGCTATCTCACGCGTGTAACCCGCAACAGCCGCTACGGCGACAGCATGGAAAAGGTCCTCTATAACACGGTGCTTGGAGCCAAACCGATCAAAAAAGATGGCCACGGCTTCTATTACTCCGACTACAACAACGACGGTTCCAAATTCTATCATCCCGATAAGTGGACCTGCTGCTCTGGAACCTTCTCGCAGATCACCGCGGACTACGGTATAAGTTCTTACTTGCACGATGCAGAAGGCATCTATGTCAACTTATATGTCCCATCGCGAGTAACATGGTCGCGCAGCGGAGAGCGCATCACCCTCACCCAGAAAACCAGTTATCCGCACCACCCCACCACGGAAATTATCATTTCATCCCGCAAGCCCACACCGTTCCCCATCTATCTGCGCATTCCCGCCTGGGCCGGCCCCAAAACCGTGATCGCAATCAACGGCAAGCACGTCGTGGCCAGCCCCGCTCCCGGCCAGTTCGCCCGCCTGGACCGCGCATGGGATGAAGGCGATCACATTGAAGTCGAGTTCGACATGCCCACCATCCTCGAGACCGTCGACCCCAAGCACGCCGATCTGATGGCCGTCGTTCATGGCCCCCTGGCACTCTTCGGCGTGGGCCCAGTTCCAGAAATGCTCGCCAGCAGGGAACTGCTCTCCGCAACGCAAGTCTCAACAGGCTCAACCGACTGGCAAGCGAAAACCATCGCAGGCCCCATTACCTTGAAGCCTTTCACCGCAATCAACGACGAGCACTATCGCCTCTACCTGAAAGTCGACGCCTGAAAACGAGAAGCCCCACCTTAAGGTGAGGCACTGCTGCAAATCGTGCGGAAGCGTCCCTCTCACCCAATCGGCGCCAGGTGCTTGGTTTTGGAATATGTATAAATAATCCTGTGCGCCACGGTAATGGTCGAAAGCGATGCCAGAACCCACAACACAGGGGCCATTACGCCCCAACGGTTGAACAGCGCCCCCAGAATTACAAGCACAATCCGCTCGGGCCGCTCCATAAAGCCGACCTTACACTGGCCGATCAGCGCTTCAGCCCGCGCCCGCGTATAGCTCACCATCAGCGATGTCACCATAACAAACGCCACCAGCACCACGTACCGCATCCGGTTGATCCGCCCGTAATACACCAGCAATCCAAAGAACAGCACCACGTCGGAATAGCGGTCGATCACAGAATCGAAAAATGATCCAAACACCGTCACCTGGTTGTTGCGCCGCGCCACCCGCCCATCCACCATGTCAAAAAGCCCTGCGCCAATAATGACGAGGCCTGCATAGAAAAACATGATGCCCGAGTTTGCGGCATTGGCGTGGCCAAACAGAACAGCGGCCCAGATGTTGATGACCAAGCCTACAAAAGTGAGCACGTTGGGGGAGATGCGGGTCAGCGCCAGGCCATGCACGATGTGGTCGAGAAGCCAGCCGCAGCCGCGGCCAAAAGCGCTGGTCCAGGTCATTGGAGTGTTTCCTTAGTTCTTTACGCCGACGGAATCGTCTTGCTCGTCGCCTGCTTCATCGTGGATGGTGGTCAGTTTCAGAATCTCAAGCTCGCGCTTGCCATTCGGCGTCACAATGGTGGCCACATCGCCCACCTTCTTGCCCACGATCCCCCGGCCAATCGGAGACGTCGTGGAGATCAACCCTTTCGAGACGTCCGATTCCTCGCTCGTGACGAGGCGGTAGACAATTTCCTCGTCCTTCGTCGTGTCGAAGACCACTACCGTCGAGCCGAACCCGGCCTTGTCCCTGGGAATGTTGGTCAGGTTCACCAGTGAGAGCTCAGCCATCCGCTTCTTCAGCTGCCCCAGCCGGGCGTTGACGAAATCCTGGCGCTGCTTCGCCATGTGATATTCGGCATTCTCCGACAAATCTCCCATGGCCACGGCCTTCTTGATCTCCGCGGGCAGTTCGTGGGAAAGTTCGTGCTCAAGAATACTGATCTCTTCGAGAAGCTTTTTCTTTATGTGTTCAGGCATCCACAATCCAGTGCGGGGAGCGGGCATACTCCACCGCGAGAGATAAAAACCTCGACAAACCATTATACGCGGGGCGCTGGAAGTGCTCGGAAAACCGCAGCCGCGAACAGCCTAGGCGTTGCATCAGAAAGAAAAGCCGCAAACGACGTTAGCGTTGCACGGGGAAATCAACTACGACTCCGGATGACCGTGCGCTTTTGGTAATCTACTGGCAGGGAGCCTGCCAATGCACCTTTACTCGCCCTTCTTCGTCGTCCCGTTGATCGTGGTTGTCTTCCTTTCGGCCATCCTGTGGGCCACCAGTAGCAAGGAAGACGGTCCCTCGTCGCACTGATCCGGACGGCCGGACGCGCACTGAGGTCCTACCCGATCATGGGTTTATCTCGTCCATCTCAGCACAGCCGGAGACGCTTCCTCGCGGGCGCAGCCAAAGCTGCGGGAGCTGCTGTCGCGCTGCATGCCCTTCCCTCACTTTCACACGCAATGGGCTTGGACCTGCCAGAGCCGGGTGGTGCGGCTCAGACGCCAATCTTTCCTTCCGCCGACCCGGCCTGGAGACGAACGTGGGATGCTGCCGTTACAGTGCTGGCGGGAAATATCCGCGGCGTGCCGGGGTACTCGCGGCCTGTGTTGTTTGAGGGGAGCACCTACCAGGGGATCTGGCTGGAGTGCGGACCGCACGAGGGGCTGGTTTATGCGACTCTGGCGAAAAACGTTCCCTCGGGGCTTGCAAAGACATCTCCGCTGGAAGCCGCTCGCAACAACCACATGGCGTTCTTTCATCTGCAGCGTCCTGACGGCCAGCTCCCCGCCAGCGTGAAGACGACCGAGAACGGCTATGGGCAGATTCAGATGGTGGTGCCCATTGCGGCGACAGCGTTGGAACTGGCGCAACTGACCGGCGATGAGGAACTGCTGACGACGGCGTATGCCGCTTGCGGACGCTGGGATGCGTGGCTGCGTCAGTATCGCGATACGCGGAAGACGGGGCTGGTGGAGGGGTTTTGCACCTACGATACGGGGCACGACAACAGCCCCCGTTGGACAGGAATTCCGAATCGGTGTCCGGATGCGGATGCGCGGAAGTGCCCGCCGCTGGCCTCGCTGCCCCGGCTTTGTCCGGATCTTTCGGCAACGGTTTATGGTGGACGGATGGCGCTGGCTGCGATGGCGAAGGCGCTGGGAAAGTCAGGCGAAGCGGCGAAGTGGGAGAGCGATGCGGAGACCTTACGGCGGTTAATCATCGATAAGCTTTATTCGCCTGAAGACGCATCGTTTTACGATCTAGACGCGCAGAATCAGTTTGTGCGGGTTCGCGGGGACTTGATCAGTCGAGTTTTAGGCGAGCATGTTTTAGATCTTTCGCACCGGCACGACAAGGCGGTTTTTGAAGCGGTTTGGACTCGACAACTGCACAACGCGAAAGCGTTCTGGGCGCCGTTTCCGTTTCCCAGCATTGCGATGGACGACCCGGCATTCGTGCGGCCAATTCCGCGCAACTCGTGGGGCGGAGCGAGCCAGGCGCTGACGGCGTTACGCGCACCGCGGTGGATGGCGCAGTACGGCAAGCAGGAAGAGTTGGACCACCTTATGGAACAGTGGTGCGAGGCGATCATGCGACATGGGGAATTTCGGCAGCAAATGGATCCGCTGACGGGGGAGTTTACGCAGCCGGATCCGGGCGGGTACTCGCCGGCGGCGCTGGTGTTCTTGTCGTTTGCGAAGGCGCTTGGAGGAGAGAGTGTCGGCAGGCACATCTGATCCTTCAGCGCTCGTCGAGATAGTTGTCTCCCACCCTAGCGACAGAAACAAAAATTTCGGGAAACAAGTCCGGGCCGCTACGTGCACACGTAGCGGCCCAGCGTTTGCTCGGAAGGTCATCCCGTACCACTTTGGCGATTACTCCTTCTTATCTTTCTCTTTGGGTTCAGGCTTAGGCGCAGCCTTGGGTGCGGGCTTAGGCGCAGGCTTGGGCACAGCCTTGACTGCGGGAGCCGGGGCCGGTGGCTTTGGCGCAGGCGGGACCACAGTTTTAGGAGCAGGTTTCAATGCGGGAGCCGGAGCCACCGGTTTGGTTGCCACGGGCGGTGCAGATTTGACTGCAGGAGCCGGAGTCTCCGGCCTCGTCACCGGCGGCGTTTTGGCGGGCGGTGTTACAACCGGCCTTGCCTCCGTAGCGGGAGCAGGCGTGCTCGGGCGTGCCGGCTCTTTTGCGAGCGGCGCCGCTGCCCGGGCAGGTTCACCCGCAGGCGTAGGCGCAGTCTTGGCCGCAGGCATGGGAACAGCCTTCGCAGGCGGTGCGGGTGCCGCCTTGGCAACGGCTGCGGTCTTCGCCGATGCCGTCTTCACCGCCGCTACAGTCGCCGGCGGAGCCTGGGCCTTGGCCAGTTCCGTCACCGGCTTTGGAGGCGGAGGTTTGAAGCCCGCCGGAGCAGGATGAGTTTCTGCCTGCAGTGGCTTGGTCGAGGCCAGATTCGTTGGATGCCCGCCATTGTTTTTGGCCAGGTTGCTGGTGTCAGCCTTGGCAGCGGTGATGTGCTGCTGCTGGAAGGTCGTTGGGCGCGTGTGCGTCTCGTGCAGGGCGACCTGCTCGTCCGCGGTGGGCTGATGCTGTATGCCGTTGGGCCCACCATTGAAGGCCACGTGGCTGGTGTTGACGATTGTCGTCTGTTCAACGATGGTCCGATTGACGTAGACGTTAGTCACCACATTGGCATTCACGTGGACAACCGCGGTGTTGTAAGCGAAGACGCCGCCATTCCACGTGCCGCCGGAAAAGCCGATACCCATAAAGCCGCCACCGTAGTTGACGCCGCCGTAAAAGCCGACGTGCGGTCCCCAGTAGCCCGCATGGAACGCATAACGGCCGCCAGCCCAGCCCCAGTAAGGAGGGGTCCAGAGCGCACCGGCATACGGCGCAGGCACCCAGGCGCCGGGGACCCAGTAGTAACCCAGGAGACCCCAGTGCCAGTTGCCAGGCGTCCAAATCAGGTTCGGCTCAGGGCATGGCGGCTGTTCATACACTGGGAGTGGCGGAGGAGCATCGTCCGTGACGACCTCCTCATCAGCTACCGGAGCGGCCTCCGGCGGAGGTGCAGGATTCTCAACCGGCATCCAGCGTGCGCCATCCCAAACAAAGGTTCCGGTCTTCAGAGTGCCGGGAGCCTGGGCACTCGCTCGTTGTTGAGCGGTGGCTGCAAAGACCAGGAGCGCCAGCAATAACCAGCGCACAGAGTGCATGAATTTCATGACAAGTACCTCCAGATACTTTCGTGCTTGCCCATTCAACTTCAACCGGCAGGTCACCGGGAAGGAGAAGAGGCTTGGTGGAATTGCCGCAGGTCAGCGGAACTCTGACCAGAACTCGCGTGGGATCGACCCGAATGGGTGGGATTCTCGGAGACCCCTTCACGGGAGATTGACCATCCCTCCAGTCGGTGCTCAGCAGAAGGCACTCGAGGGTGGTAGCCAGATCTTCCCAATGCAGATCTTTGATTGTTGAATCTGATCCGTCCGGCTAACAACTCCGTCGGAAGAGGGCGGCCAAGTCATCCTGCGAGTGGGTAGGCCAGGAGGGCGCCACGGGATTGGTGACGGCCTCCGAAATAGATTTTCGGGCAGTTGCGAGAGCAGAGAAGCGCATTGGGGAGCCTTTCAGGGATCGTTGATCCTCTGAACCCGGGCAAAAGTTTTCCATGAATGCAGACGGGACGAACTTCTTTGACAGAGTAGCCTTAGCTTGCGGACAGTGTTGACCGCAGCAGCCTCGTACGTGCGAGGCTTTGCTACTTTGGATAGTAACCCTGTTCACAGGGAAAAGTGGCAAAACTTCTCCAAGCGCCCTGCGTAATTCGAGGAACCTTTCGGGAATCTTCGGCGTATAACAGGGCATGAGGGCGATTGCCATGATGCGAAAAAGCTTGCGCAATTCAACAGTTTTAGTGGCCGGCCTTGCGTTCCTGGCCGGAGTAACAGGCTGCTTTAGGGTGCATGTGGACAAAGGCGCAAACGGCGAGGATAAAGATGTCCGGGTGGATACGCCCTTCGGCGGCGTGCACGTGAATACCAACCAGACCTCGGCCGCCGACCTCGGCCTGCCCACTTACCCAGGTGCCCACCAGGTGGCGGACAACGATCACGATAAGAACAAATCCGCGGACATTCATCTCGGCTTCGGCGAATGGGAGTTGCACGTTCAGGCGGTAAGCTACGGCACCCACGACAGCCAGGAGCAGGTTGCTGCCTTCTACAAGAAGGCATTGGGCCGCTATGGCGACGTCATCGTCTGCCAGGGGCATTCGCCGGTAGGCACCCCGAGTACTACCTCCGAGGGCCTTACTTGCTCAGACGATGGCAACAGCGCCAACGTGAAGATTGACCGCAGCGACTATGGAAGCGGCAATAACAGCATGGAGCTGAAGGCCGGCTCAAAGCGTCATCAACATATCGTCGCGTTCGAAGAACCCAAAGACGGCGAAACCCGGTTTGGCTTGGTGGCTCTCACTCTTCCGGCAGGCGTGGATAAAGGAAAAAGCGACTAGGGTCTCCATTGGCGGCACGGATTGGACCGGCATGAGCCGGAACCAATTCCTGTTCGCTTCAGCCAAGTACCGTGGAGATTCTTCGGCGGCCTTGGTCCGTATCGCAGACCTATTGGTCTCGCAGCGTCGTCATTGGATCCATCCGCGCTGCGCGATATGCGGGTACGCAGCTCGCGACAATGCCTACCAGAAGCAAGAGAACCGTGGTGGCGGCGAAGGTCGCAGGATCTGTGGGAGGGATGCCGAACAGCATTCCCGACAATAGTCGCGTGATGAAAGCCGAAATCGCAACGCCCGCTCCCACTCCAAAGAGAGAGAGCGCGAAACCGCGGCGAACAATCATGCTCAAGACATCTGCTCGTTGCGCACCCAGCGCCATGCGCAACCCGATCTCGAGCGTGCGCTGCACAACCATATACGAAAGCAGGCCGTAGAGCCCGACCGCGGCAAGGATAAGTGCAATGGAAGCAAAGCCGGTGAGCAGAAACGTTTGAAAGCGCGGCTGTGCTGTCGATTTCGATATGTAGTCCTCAAGGGTCGCGACCTGATAGACCGGTACGCTCTTGTCCATCTCCCGCACTGCCGCGCGGATTGCGCTCTGTATGAGTAACGGATCACCGCTGGTGCGAACAACGAGATATGGGTTTGTAATGACTGCCTGAGCATACGGAAGGAAATATTGAGGCTCTTCGCCGGCAGTCAGCCCTTTGCGCTTGATATCTCCAACCACGCCCACAATCTCGCGGACCGGATGCTCAAATACATCGTCGCCGACGCCCGGTCGGATGCGCTTGCCGAGCGGGTTTTCACCCGGGAAGTACTTGTTTGCGAACGCCTGATTAACGATGACGGACGGTGCTCCCTTGAGGCCATCCTGCTCACCAAAGGTGCGCCCCGCGAGGAGCGGAATGCGCATGGTTTCAAAGTAGCCGGGCATAGCCAGGCCCAAAGACTCGCTGGGCTCGTCTCCTTTCGCAACAGGCCGTCCTTCAATTCCAAACGAACCAGTCGCGCTGCTTTGACTCATGGGCGCCGGCCACCCCGCCGACGCCGACAGCACGCCGGGAAACGAGGAGATTCGCGCGAGCAGTTGCTGGTAAAACTGAATATTGTGATCGTGGCTTAACCCGTCAGGCGGGACTCTCATCCTTGCTGTCAAGACGTTCTTCGGATCGAAACCGGGATCGACATTCAGGATGCGCACGAAGCTCCGTATCAGCAGCCCGGAACCTACCAGCAATACCAGTCCAATGGCTGTTTGCGCAATCACCAATCCACTGTGAATACGATTCTGTCCGCGACCTCCCGCCACTCCGCGCGAGCCATCGCGCAGAGCCTGCGCGGGCGCCGACCGCGACATGCGCCAGGCCGGCAAGACTCCGAAGAGAAGCCCAGTGGCCAGAGACACAGCCAGGTCAAACATGAGTACGCTGCCATCGATGGATGCATCCTGTATGCGCGGTATGTTGAGCGGCATGAGCTTCACGGATTCATGTACCAGTCCGTACGCCAAGGCCACGCCCGCGGCTCCGCCACAGAGAGACAGAATTACCGACTCCACCAGCAACTGCCGGAGAATAGCCGCGCGGCTTGCGCCGATGGCCGCGCGTAATGCGAATTCCGAACTGCGCCGTGAACCGCGGGCCAACAACAACCCCGCGACATTGGCGCAGACAATCAGCAGGACCAGCGTGACCGCGCCAAAAAGTAGGCGCAACGCCGGCCTGGTGTCGCCGGTGATGTGTTGAAGTTCGGATTCAACAAGAGCGGAACTGTACTGCTTGTTGTTGTCGGGGTATTGCCGAGCCAAGTTGCCTGCAATCAGACTTAGATCCGATTTAGCCTGTTCGACTGTAACCTCAGCCCTCAACCTTCCAATCACTTCAAGACAGTCAAACCCGCGCTGGCTCGTTTGCGGATCCTTTCCTTCCGCATCGTCGGCAATCGATTTCCAAAGTGCCGGCGCAGGGTTTTCCAGAGGAAACTGAAACCCCTTGGGCATGACCCCGGCAACTGTATAACTGTGGCCGTCCATCCGGATGGTCTTTCCGGCGATGTCCTTCTCGGAGCTGAAGTTCGACTTCCAGAGCGAGTAGCTCAACATGATGGTGCGATTGCCCGGCTTCTCATCTTCCCAGCGAAAGTCTCTTCCCAGGATGGGCGACACGCCGAGCACCTGAAAGAAGTTCGCCGAGACCTCCTCGGCATCCAACCGCTGCGTCTCGCCGCCTGATTCCAGCGTGATTCCGCCGCCTGTGTAGGAAGCCAATCCGATGAAGGTGTGGTTCTGCGCGCGCCAATCAAAATAATCCGGATAGCTGAGGGCTTCCGGCGCAACTCCGGGTAGCGAGTGGTCCTGCTGCGCGAGCCACATCAATCGACTCTGCTCTGGAAATGGTAAAGGCCGCAGCAGGACCGTATTCACGAGGCTGAAGATGGCCGTTGTGGCGCCGATTCCCAGAGCGAGAGTAAGGATTGCGGTGAGCGCAAATCCGAGATTCTTATAGAGCTGGCGGACGGCAAATTTCGCATCGGCCCAGAGACTCTCGGCCAGCGGCCACATCCATGCTTCGCGGCCGCGCTCCTGCATTCTGGTCACGTTGCCGAATTCCCGCTTGGCCGCACGCACGGCCTCTTGGCGACTCATACCTTCAGCCATCAGGGCCTCGGTCTTCTCTTCGAGATGCTGCTGAATTTCCTCGGACAGGTCGCTGAAGATTTTTCGCCGGGTGAAGAGTTGTTGGATCCACGTCATGCTGTCCTCCTAGGATTCCAGCGGCGAAAGAACCAGGTTGATTCCTTCGAGCATTCTTTCGAAACTGGACATTTCCCGTTCAAGATGTTTCTTGCCGGCAGGTGTGATCCGATAAGTGCGAACTCTGCGATTCGTCGCGGAAGTTTCCCACTCTGCCTTCAGCAGGCCCTCGCGCAGCAACCTCTGCAACGCGGGATAGAGAGAGCCCTCTTCAACCTGGAGAAGCTCGTTGGATCGCTGCTTGATGTGCTGCACCAGCGCGTAACCATGCATCGGTTCGCGCATGAGGGAGCGAAGAATCATCATCTCAAGCGCTCCTCGAAACAGATCGCGCTGCTCATTTTTATTGAAGATCATCTTAGGCATATCCCGGTCATGCCTAGGCTAGAATAGGGTACTACGATTGTCAAGTGGAAGGACGAGACAGTCAGGGAAGCCGTGTTGGCAAATGCGTTTGATGAACGGAGCGGAGCGGGGATGACTTACAATTCCAGCAAACAGCAAGCACATTCCCCTCTAGACCGGAGATTTGTTGATGCCAGTGAAAACGCTTCACATCTTCCCCGCGGCCTTTTTTGCCGCGTCGCTTCTTTTGCACGCCGCTGACAAACCAAAAACCGCCCCACCCGCACCCGCGGTCACCGACCCTTATGCCGAGGTTCAGCCGGCCACCGAAACTCTGGACCTCAACATGTACCAGCGCATTCGCGATGAGGGCCTGAACCATTCTCACGTGATGGAGTTTGCTTCCGCGCTCATGGACGGAATTGGGCCGCGCCTCACGGGTTCGCCCAACCTGGCAAAAGCCAACGCGTGGACCCACGATACGCTCACCAAGATTGGGCTAGAGAATGCCCATCTTGAAGACTGGGGCGAGTTCGGCCTGGGATGGCAGCAGATCAACACCTGGGCGCACATGGTCACTCCGGATACCGCGGTGCTTATTGTGCAGGCCACGCCATGGTCGCCGGCAACTCCGGGCCCCGTCACGGGAGACGTGGTCTTCGTCAACATTCAGGATGAAAAAGACTTCGACAAATACAAGGGTCAGTTGGCCGGAAAGGTGGTTCTCTTCGGCGCAATGCGTGACGTTCCGCCTGTCGACAAGCCGCTCTTCGAGCGCTATACCGACAAGGAGCTTGAGGATATTGCCCAGATTGAGATCAGCGCCAATGCGGGCGGACTTTCTCCGGAGCTGCAGGCGAGATTGAAGGCTCGGCTGGAGCGTTATCGGATGATCGACAAGATTGCGCAGTTCTTCTATGACGAGAAAGTTGCGGCGGTGATTGAGCCTAGCCGGGACGGAAAGAATGGCGGCGGTTCCGGCGGCACCCTCTTCGACGACAACGGTGCAACGCTTGGGCGCACACCCTACGTCGCGGAGAAGCGCGTCAAGGTTCCGGTGGTCGTGGCGGCCATCGAGAGCTATGGACGCCTTTACCGGCTCACTCAGGCTCACGCTCCGGTCAGCGTCGAAGTCAACGTCGACACCAAATTCACCGGCGAGCATGAGCACGGGTTTGACACCATTGCAGAAATCCCCGGAACCGATCCCAAACTCAAAGAGCAGGTCGTCATGCTGGGCGGCCATCTCGATAGCTGGATCGGAGGTACGGGCGCCACCGATAACGGGGCCGGAACCGTTGTCGCCATGGAGGCCGTGCGCATTCTCAAGGCACTCGACGTAAAGCCGCGCCGCACTATCCGCATCGCCCTGTGGACCGGCGAGGAGCAAGGCATCTTCGGCTCCAAGGGCTATTGCACCATCCACTTCGGATCGGCCAAGCTCTCCACAGCGCCCGATCAGTTGCAACTACCCGAGTTCATGCGCCGCGCCGCGGGGCCGCTAGAAGTGAAGCCGGAACAGAAACTGATCTCCGCTTACTTCAACGTCGATAACGGAACGGGCAGAATCCGCGGCGTCTACACGCAGGGCAACGCGGCCATCGCACCCATCTTTGCCCAGTGGATCGCTCCGTTAAAGGATTTGGGTGTTACCACCATCACCAACCGGAACACGGGTGGTACCGACCATCTGAGCTTCGACGCGGTCGGCATCCCTGGCTTCCAGTTCATCCAGGACATGCTTGACTACGAGGCTCGGACGCATCACTCCAATGAAGATGTCATGGAGCGGATGCAGCCCGCGGACCTGAAGCAGATTGCCACGGTCGAGGCCATTTTTGTTTATAACGCGGCGCAGCGCGATCAGATGTTGCCGCGCAAGGCGCTGCCGCAACCTGACCTGGAAGAGAAGAAGCGTGCTCCAATCGAGGGAATCTTCCCGGGCGCAGAACCACCGGCAGCCGACAAGAAGTAGAGTCTTTGGCAGTCCACTGTTTCAAGAGGGCCGCTCCGCGCTTTGCACGCCAGAGCGGTTTCTCTTTCGGGGCAGTGTTTCCGACGGAAGCAAAGACTGCCCATCTCCTGAAGCACCGGGGATTCTGCTACACTGATCGAAGCGCATTCGAGGGGTACAACGCGCCAGGCCGCGCCCCATCGATACGCTCCTGCAACCCATGTTCGGGGAGTGGCTCAGCCTGGTAGAGCACCTGGTTCGGGACCAGGGGGTCGGAGGTTCAAATCCTCTCTCCCCGACCATTAAGTCTCAAGGAATCATTGAATTAGAGAACTCGCTATTCCGGGCTGAATCGGAACGTGGGTCCATTTGGGTCAAATAAGCCTTTCCACGTCTCCGACTACTCGACGCGCGTCCGCTGGCACCGAGTGAATGTATGTCTCTCGGGCAATTCCCGAGGACCAGTGCCCAAGCAATGCCCGGGTTGTACCGACAGGTGCCCCTACGAATCAAGCAAGGTGGTGTGAGCGTGCCGGAACCAGTGCCAATTGACGCCGGTCAATTTTAGCTCTTCGCAAGTTGGCTTGAGTTGGCGATTAAGCAGATTGCGCCGACTAAGCGGGAATCGTTCCGGGCGAAAACACCAAACCCGCTGGAACCGCTTTCGTTGGCTTCAAGACCGCAAGCATCTCGACACATTTTGGGGCCGAGAGGAATGCGGCGCTTGCTCTGCCTTGTTTTCGGTTCGTCGAAATGGCCTTCGTACACCGTTTGTCGAACCGAAAGATGCTCGCCTTGCAAATCAATGTCCTGCCAGCGAAGCGCCAACAGTTCACCGATTCGCGATCCCGTCATCGCCAACAACGAGGCGATAGAGCGGGAGGACTCGGGAAGCTTCTCAATTAGAGCTATAACCGAGGCCGGTGGCAGGTACGCGTGTTGGTAATGGTCATCTACATAGCAATCCATCTTTTGGCATATGGCCAAGCAGCCAACTCAAGGCCGGTCGCGATAAATCTTATTCGGCGAAGCAGCGCCTAGGCAGCGGCACCTTTGCTATATGAGCGTGGCACTTAACGCTGAATGCCAGCATTAAGGACACCGGCGTGCGGTCAGAGCGCACCCAAAGCCTCCGGTCTGCAGGTTAGTCTCCAGCGACAGGAGGGTAAACGTGCATTGATGCACTCGACGTAATCGCTCCCGCCTCCGCAAACCGTTGCGAGGCTTCGATAGGTGCTCCAGCGTCGGATCGAAAACCTAGTCCCCATCCGAAGTGCTGTTGGGCCAATGCAGCCTGGCGATACCGTGAGAGAGGTTTCAGCAATCCTGGGCATCGTTGTCTCGCTGATGCTACTAGGTTGTCTCATTGCCGCTGGTACAGAATTCGCCGGTCAGGCGAGAACCACCGCCTCATTCCTCGCTTGGTAACGATGATTTCGAGACGGATTTGATGTCGGAGTTGAAGCCTTAACCTGACAGGCCGACCATTCAACCATGGGGCTCGTAATTCATTTCCTACCTCTTGTCACAAATTGCTCCCCACTCCTACTTAATTCTCGAGTAGGTCATGCATCAGGTCGCGGATACATTCGAGGTCGCAGGATAAGAACGAAGGAAAAGCCGTGGGGCTTGCTCATCTCGAAGCGAAAGCGATTGCTGCGAGTGATTGCAGCCAAAGTGTGGCGGCGACATCCCAGCATTCTTGAAGCCCTCACACAGGTTTGGCCCAACCGATCAAAATGCATCTAGCCAGCGCGCTGACAACGGGCCTCGGAGAAACTAAGTTTCCTATTTTCACAATAAGCAGGTAACAAAAATGTAGCCAGACATCCTCTTTCTTGGTATATCTAACTCTGCTGCCGCTTGTTCGACCGGATAAATGGCTCGTCTCTGGATATTTGCGGAATCTACCAGAGTCGCTCGTTGATGCGATGCAGTAGCTGATTCGGTCGATCCAACCTGTAGCCAGCTTCCCCCAATCGTGCGGAATTGCCAATCGACAAGCTCTTCACAACCCAAGACAGGAGATTTCCATGAAGATTCGCAACCTGCTACTCATGTCAGCCGCACTGTTCTGCGCGGCATCTGTCCCCGCAAACGCGCTGTCTGCTCACACCTGGGTTTCGGCCAACGGCAACGATGCAAATAGTGGCACCGCCGTTAGCCCATACGCCGACTTTGCGACGGCTGTTGCCAACACGGCCGCCGGCGGCACCGTTTCCGTCCTCGGTCCTGGCGACTACGGTCCAGTCACCATCACCCAATCGATCACGATCGACGGAACGGGTGGCGGCAGCATCAACTTTGCCGGTGACGCCGAAGCCATCTACATCTCCGCCGGCGCGAATGCGAACATTGTCTTGCGCAACCTGTCCATCAATGGGGGCGGTACGGGCTCGGATGCGATCTTTATTGCCAGCGCCGGGACCACCAACGTGATCAATGTGCTGATTGACGGCTGCCTCATCGCCGGGTTCGCGGATATCGGCGTTGGCTTGGGAAGCGAATCCCCCATGTATGTGGCGGTTACGAACACCACAATCCAAGGTGGAGAGCTGGGCGTGCGCACCTTTCAGAACGGCACAACAGCGCCAGTCACCGTCAACGACCATGTGTCGCTGGATCACGTAACCATCCAGGGCGCCTCGGTCAACGGAGTCTTTACCCGGAACGGAACACTGGAAATCTCCAACTCCGTGATCACACAGAGTAGCGCGACAGGAGCGGTAGCAGTGCAAGCCGATACCTACGCCACGCTCAGCGTGGAAAGCTCCATGCTCACGCAGAATTATACCGCGGTATGCTCTTACACCAACTCGACTATTCGTCTTTCGAACAACGACATCTTTGACAATGGAACGGGCCTTGAGGCCTGCGGCGGGACCGTGGCGACCAACGGCAACAACAGGAAGGGCGGCAATCCCGGAACCGGCGGCACGGTGGGCGCCCCCAATGCCACCATCAATGTTCAATAAGCAGGACTCGATAACAAGGTGGCAGTTTATGCCCTGTGAACCACCAGTTCCGTGACCACTCCCGGGATGCGGTTTGCGTCCTGGAGAACAGACCTGGAGGCAGTTGTGAAGAGGTTGTCTTTCCCCAATATCCTTGCGGTAGGGGTTGAATGCCAATTGCACCGAATGTCCACAGCGACATTGATATACTGGCACAATCTGACACCTTAGCTGATGTGAAAGCCCTATCGATGATTCCTGATTTACGTGTCCGGATTGCCGGTTTTGCAAAGCACTCTCCGCACTCGCTGGCTCTCCTAGCTTGCAGCAGGAAGCCTGCAAATTATGAGAATCTGCTGAACCAGATGGACCAGACCGCGAAGTGGCTAGCGATCAAGAGCATAGGACGCGCAGACAGGGTAGCTGTCGTGATGCCGAACGGTCCGGAGATGGCAAGTCTCTTTCTCGGAATCGCCTCGGTGTCTGCCTGCGCTCCGCTGAATCCCGCCTACAAGGCAAGCGAATTCGAGTTCTACCTCTCGGATCTGAAGCCGAAGTTAGTCATCGTGGATGCCGCAATGGAATCGGCTGTGTGCGGCGTAGCGCACGAGATGGACATTGAGGTCGTCAGCCTTCGTCGCCGTGAACTGGGCGAAGCGGGCAGCTTCGAACTGGGACCGGAAGCAGGTCAGACAATCCCCAATGTGACAGTGGACTACGCCATGGCCGACGATGTTGCGCTGGTTCTGCATACGTCCGGCACCACGTCGCGGCCGAAAATTGTGCCACTGACGCATGAGAACCTTTGCGTCTCGGCGGTCAACATCGCTACATCTCTTGCGCTCACCGTCAGCGACCGCTGCCTGAATATCATGCCACTGTTTCATGTTCACGGCCTGGTGGGCGCCGTGCTTTCGTCACTCTGCGCAGGCGCCAGTGTCGTATGCACGCCTGGATACAAGGTGACCGAGTTCTACGACTGGCTCGCGGAGTTTCGTCCGACGTGGTACACGGGCGTTCCTACCATGCACCATGGCTTACTGACGCGTGCGGAAGTCAACCGCGCAATCATCGCGGCCAATCCACTCCGCTTCATCCGTTCCTGTTCATCCGCGCTGGAGCCGAAGATCATGGCGCAATTGGAAGAGACCTTTGGCGCGCCAGTGCTTGAGGCCTATGGCATGACCGAGGCCGCGCATCAGATGTCGTGCAGTGGACTGCCTCCCTGGCCGCGTAAGCCTGGCTCAGTTGGACGTCCCACCGGCGTTGAAGTTGCCATCATGAACGAGGCCGGCGCATTGTTGCAAATCGGCACCGAGGGCGAGGTCGTAATCCGCGGGCGTAATGTCACTCGCGGCTATGAGAACAATCCCGATGCCAACTTGAAATCCTTCACTGACGGATGGTTCCGCACCGGTGACCAGGGACGCTTTGACGATGATGGTGATCTTTTTCTCACTGGACGCATCAAGGAACTGATCGTGCGCGGCGGCGAGAAGATTCCTCCGCGCGAGATCGATGAGGTTTTGCTCGCGCATCCAGCAGTGGAGCAGGCGCTGGGATTCGCATTGCCGGATGTGGCACTGGGAGAAAGGGTTGCAGCCGCCGTGGTACTGAAGGCCGGGGCCTCCGTCACCGAGCTGGAGTTATGTGAACACGCCGCCGGCTCGCTGGCTGACTTCAAAGTGCCGGAGAGAATTATCTTCGTAACGGAACTTCCGAAAGGGCCCACAGGCAAGCCCCAGCGCATAGGTTTGGCGGAAAAGCTCGGGTTGAGCGGGCTGGCCGAGCCCCCAATTGCGCACAACACCGAATATTGCGCGCCACGCAATGACATCGAAACGCGGCTTGCTGAGATGTGGCGCGCAGCCCTTAAATTGGAGCGTACCGGAATACACGACAACTTCTTCGATGCCGGAGGCGACTCGATCCTTGCCAGCCAGCTCGTTTCACGGATACGGTCTACCTTTTGTGTCGAACTCTCGGTGCCGGGCATATTTCAATTGCGAACAATTGCAAAACTCGGGGAGATCATCGAAGGGCACTGGAACGGCAAAGCCTCCAATTTCGACTTGCCTTCGATTAGCCGCAAGGACGGCGTGCTCCTCACATCTGCGCAGCAACGAATGTGGTTTCTGTCGCAGTTAGAGCCGGAAATCCCAGTATATAACCGTCCGTTTGCCTACCGGCTGAAGGGAAGCCTCGATCTGTTTCGCCTGCAGCAGAGTCTAAGCGTTGTAGCACAGCGACACGAAATCCTCCGCACGAATTATTTGGAATGCGATGGGGTGGTCAAAGGATTTGTACGCGATGCCAACCCGATCTCTGTTGCTTTAGTGGACCTGAGTGGTCTGCCCACCGCACAGGTAGATTCCTCTCTCGTAGCGTGGATGCGCCAGGAATCTGCGCGTTCGTTCAATCTGGCAACAGACCCTGTTCTGCGCTGCTCACTGGCACGCCTTGCGCCGGATGAGAATGTCCTGCTATTCGTGATGCATCACATCGCCTACGACGCGTCCACGGAGGTGGTGATTCTCCAGGATTTGGCCGGTGCGTATAACGGAACACTCTCCAACGCGGCTTGCGCCCAGTATGCTGACTACGCGGCCTGGCAAGACTCCCGCCAGGCTGTGGCAAGGGACGAAGAACTTGCTTGGTGGAAGCAGCAGCTGGCAGGCATGGATGCACCGAGTGAGGTTCCAAGCGACTTTGTGCGGCCGCGGAGCAATCGCTATAAGAGCAGTTCGGTTCCGCTTCAATTGAACGCCGGCACATTCGAACGGTGCAAAGCACTTGCGCGCACCGCCAACACCACGGTTTTCACCGTGCTGCTGGCTGCTTTCGATGCGCTGCTCCAGCGCTATACGGGCACCGAGGACATCGTCGTCGGCACACCTGTCGCAGTGCGCAACCATCCAGCCGCGGAATCGATGGTTGGGCTGTTCATTAACACCCTGGCGTTGCGTACCAGCGCAGCAGGTAACCCCTCATTCTGCGAGTTCATGGAGCGCGTGCGAGAAACTGTGGTTGGCGCGATCGCGCATCAGGAAGTGCCGTTCGAAGCAATAGTGAACGTGCTGAGGACGGCACGTAATGCCGAGCGCACCGCTCTTTTTCAAGTGATGTTCGAGTACCGCAATATCGAAAAGCCGCATCTGGCGATGGAAGGCGTCGATGCCGAGCGCATAAAGTTTGACCGTGGATTCATGCCCTTCGACTTTACGCTCGACATCGAACCGGGCGAGGGCGGGTTGCGCGGCAGTTTTTATTACAATACCGGCCTGTTTGAGCACTCGACCATCGAACGCATGTCCCGGCATTTTGAGACATTGTTGGGCGACGCCATCCAATCTCCTGACAAAAAGCTCTCGCAATTGCAACTCAGCACTGTCGAAGAGCAAGCACAAGTTCTGACTTGGGGCCGGAACACCACTCACTACCCGGATGCGTGCGTACATGAGTTGTTCGAACAGCAGGCAGGCAAGACTCCCAATGCCGTCGCCGTAGTATTCAAGAATGCGTCCCTGAGCTATTCCGAGTTAAACCGGCGCGCCAACCAACTGGCGCATTATCTGCGAGAGCTGGGAATCAGGCCCGATGCGCGTGTGGCCATCTGCGTCGAGCGCGGCGTCACGATGATCGTAGCCCTGCTGGGAGTGCTTAAGGCCGGCGGAGCATATGTACCACTTGATCCCGGCTACCCGGTTGAACGGCTGCGCTTCATGCTCGATGACTGCGCGCCTGTTGCACTCCTGACACACAGCTATCTCGAAGGTCTGTTCTCCGGCATCAGAGGCAGACCGTCTGTACTCGACCTTGCTGCGGCAGTTCCGGCATGGAATAGCCAGCCTGAAACCAACCCCGATCCGTATGCCATAGGACTCAAGCCCGAGCATTTGGCCTATGTCCTCTATACTTCCGGCTCCACGGGTAATCCCAAAGGCGTCATGGTGGAGCATCGAAACCTTTCCAACTATTTGTCCTGGGCCAATGATGCGTACTATCGTCAGGAAGGATCCGGATCGCCGTCCATACATTCGATCAGCTTTGACGGATTGGTTACCACACTTTTTTGCCCCATTCTTACGGGGCAGACCTTAACGCTACTACCTGAAGGAACTGAAATAGATTCTATTGTTCAGGCTTGTTTATCGGATTCCCTCCCGTACACGCTAATAAAGCTTACGCCTTCTCATCTGAAACTCTTGAACCGGATCATTCCTCCAGATGTTTCAAAATCCCCCGCAAGGGCGCTAATGATAGGGGGAGAACCGATTGTTGCAGCAGATGTTCTTTTCTGGCAAAAGCGTTTTCCCGAGCTCAGGCTCATCAATCATTTTGGACCGACTGAAACAACGGTGGGATGCTGCACATTTGATATCTCTGAACCTTTGACGGAGTTGTCTCTGATCCCAATCGGACGTCCGATAGCGAACACGCGAATATACATTTTGGACGGCAACGGGCAGCCGGTGCCTGTCGGAGAACCTGGAGAGCTGTATATCGGTGGGGCGGGTGTGGCGCGGGGGTATTTGAACCAGCCAGAGCAAACGGCAGAGAAGTTTATGCAGGATCCGTTCGTGGATGTGCCGGGAGCTCGGATGTACCGAACCGGGGATCTGGGCCGGTGGCTTGCGGACGGCAACATCAAGTTTTTGGGGCGCAATGACTTCCAGGTCAAGATCCGCGGCTTCCGAATTGAGCTGGGGGAGATCGAGTCCCGGCTGATGGAACACCCCGCCGTGCGCGAAGCGGTTGTGCTGGCCTCCGAGGACACGCCCGGTGACAAGCGCCTGATCGCCTATTACACAAGCAGCAGGAAAGAACCTGCTGCCGGCGCGGAGGAACTGCGTTCGCACTTGTCCGCAAGCCTTCCCGAATATATGGTGCCGGCGGCCTATGTGCGCCTCGATGCGTTGCCTTTGACGCCCAACGGCAAGCTGGACCGCAAGGCTCTGCCCGCACCCGAGGCCGGCGCCTACTCGACCCGTAGCTACGAGCCGCCGCGAAGCGAGATCGAGACGAAGCTGGCCGCCATCTGGGCCGAGACACTCAACCTTGAACATATTGGCAAGCGGGATAATTACTTCGATCTCGGCGGCAACTCGCTGCTGATTGTTAAGCTTCTCTCCCGCGTTGAGCATAGTCTTGGCATACGTGTACCGGTTGCAACTCTCTTTCAGCATTCAACCTTGCAGGCGTTCTCTGACGCAGTTGCAAAGAGAATTGAGACTACTGCTCCCCAATCTGGGGTTCGACCGTTGGGTCCGCTGCTTTGGATAAATGGCGGAGTCCATTTTCGGAATATCTCTGCGAAAGTGCGGCCCGTGAGTGAGGTTCTCCCCATCTGGCTACAGGCTGAAGCATGGGAGAGTTTTCGTCCCCCCTTCTCCCTGGAAAGCGTTGCACGTATACTCGTCGGCATCATTAGGGATCGCTATTCAGAGGGACCGTATATGATCGGAGGAAATTGTCAAGACGGCGTACTGGCATACGAGACGGCTCAGCAACTGCTTGCTCTCGGGTGTGACGTGGCTCTGTTGGTCTTAGTGGAATCAGAGACTACGACGAACCGCACCAAGCTGCCGCTGATCAAAAGACTGCGCGTGCGACTGGCGTTGGAACGTTACTATTTCCGGAAAATTGCCCGAGCTTCTTTGAAGGAATGGGTATCCCATTTGGGCCAACGCCTAAGCAGTTTGTTTTTGTGGCTCAGGTCAGGGAACGAGCTACCGACCGATGTCTATTGGCTCAAAAAGGCATTGGACCATGGGTATCGCAGATTCCTGTCGTACCTCATTAGACATTACGAAGCCAGACCTTACAACGCGCATTTCGCTTTCTTCCAGGCCAAAGACCGTCTCCCGGTTTTTCGCGTCCCGGACCCGTCGGTAGAATGGCGATCTCGTGTTGGTCAGGATGCAGAGTTTCATGTGATCCCCGGCGATCACCAATCGATGTTCAGAGCACCTAACATCGAGGTGCTTGCGGATCAATTGCGTCAGACGATAGATAAAGTTGCAGCCGAAAGGAGTCGCGACATTGATGCCGGTAAAACGAGATGATTACCTTCCGGAATGAGTCGCGCAGCCTGGAAATGCATCTCGGCCCTGATGAAGTGCACATCTGTATTGCCGCCCCCTGCGTTTGCGTCAGGGGTCCACATCCCTGAACCAGCTATTGCAGAGGGCCCGTTGGGCCTTTCCGTTTGAGCAAGCTACACAGAAGCCTTTCCCACTGCGAAACTATGATTGCTGGGTCATAGTGACGTGCGCGCTCAATTGAGAGCTTGGCGTAATGGGCATGGAGCTGATCGTTTGTCAGCAGCGAGCACATCGCATCGGCCAAAGCAGCGACATCTTCGTTTGGGACAACTATTCCATAGGTTCCTTTATCGAGTATCTCGGTGGGGCCAGATGCAGGCGAACCGATAACCGGCAAACCGATTGACATTGCTTCGAGAAAGATGCGTCCAAATCCATCCAAGCGGGCAGGCGCCGCCAGGGCTCTAGCCGTTTGAAAAAACGGGAACGGGTTCGAGTAGAAACCCGGCAATTTGAAGGACTCTTCGACCTTTAGCGACCGTGCCAACTGTTGCAAGGGTGCACGGTCCTCTCCTTCCCCAATTACCACGAGGTTATGGTCGATTCCGCGTTTGCGCACCAAAGCGTGAGCGCGGACCAGAAGATCGAACCCTTTTTGAGCATTATTGAGACGCCCAACTCCGAGGATGTAGGGCTTAGCCCGAAACACTTCGGCACTCGCTTCCACCGGTTCCGACGCCAGTGAAATGACTTTTGACGAGTCAACTATATTGTGAATCTGATGCAGCCGCGCCGACGGAACGTCTGCAACCCGCTGAATCGAGTGGGCGCTTCCGTTGGAGGGCACGACGACAGCATCGCAGGTTGAATAAATCCATTGGGCCGCTCGGCGATGCCAATCCGGCGCTGGCTTTAGGTACTTATCTAAGTCCGTTCGGACCCAACCAACCAGTGGCTTCCGAAGCGCCATTGCAATCGTGAACGCAAAGTACGATGGCATTCCCTCCATTGCTCCGACGATCACGTCAGCCTGTGGGCCGTTCTTCAGAGCCTTCCACAAAATGCGCGGCATGTTGTAACGAAATCTGTTCCCACCTTCGCAGGCCCAGGAAAAAGCGAGCTCTGGCCCCACACGATTCAAATGAACGCCCTCGTGCTTTAAAAGAAAAAGCGATGGTTCGACCCGCGTCCGGTCCAGCCGGCTGAGCAATTCAAGCAACGATATCTCTGCTCCGCCCCCACCGAGGTTCGACATGACGAACAGAGCGCGAATCATCAAACGCACCACTCCATCCAAAAACCTCGCCTGGGATCAAGCCTCAATGTCCGTGTCAGGGTGGCATCGATATTGAATTTCTCGACTGAGCCTTGTTTGCGCTTCCTGCCGAGTGCTGGTGCGGGACTGTCGAAATGACAGCCATCCGGAGAGAATGCCGTGAGCCGCATGCCAATGATACCGAGTTTTCCTGAGGTTTCCTCGTACTGAAAACAAGACTATGCCGCCGATTGACCTAATCAGCTTATGTAAAACCAATCGCAAGGGTAGTCTATATTTCCTCAGAATATAGCCTAGGGCTTTCCTGTCGCCGAAAGCACGGCCAATCTGCGTCTCGTCTCCCGATCTCCATGCTCTGTGAAAAACACACAGGTTAGGCGAATAAAAGATGAAGAAGTTCAGCAGCAGCGCGCGAATCAAATAGTCACTCTCTTCGGCCGCGGTCATCCCTGTCCAGGTTCCTCGACCAAGGTTCTCATCAAATCTCCCAACTCTTTCAACAACAACTCGCCGAAGAAAGATAGTGACGCTAGTGGCCCGACTGAATAGGTTGCCAAAACTCAGTTTTCCTCTCGTCCGGTGAAACATCCGAAATCCGTCCCCTTCCTCTGGGTCGGCGAGCATTCCAGTAAGCCCGTCCCAATCCCGATGCCTCGTCAGCGCGTTGGCAACGGACTCCAACAGATCCTCCGGATACCAACAATCATCATCAGGAAAGGCCACAAATTCTCCTCGGATAAGACCGAGAGCGACGTTGCGAGCCCGTGACAAGCCAAGTTCTGAGCGCAGATGTTGCACGGGGAAGAAGGCTCGAAATGGAGTTAGAACCTCGGCGAGATAGCCTGGAGGATTTTGATCGACCACGATCACTTCAAAGCTTTGGCAGGTCTGGAGCTTTAGGGTTTCAAAAAGCCGCACAAGTTGCGTGGTGCGTCCTATCGTTGCGACGACAAGGGAGAATCTAGGCCGTGACTCATTCATTTGCGCATGAACTCGTAGTGATGTAGTTTACATCTTAAGTGGTTCCGCGCGGATAGAAGATGACTATTATGGGGTTGCGCCACCCACTTAAAGCCGCGCGAGTAGGTGATAGCCCAGCTTCTTGAACTGGAACTCCCGCAAACGGCGAGTTCCAGCCCAAGAAATCTACACCCGGTTATTGGGGCGCGATTGTGGAAGTGGGGGTACCGCTCCCTGGATTGTAATTGTTACCGAACGATTGAATTGACCCATTCGTTCCGGTTTGGAATCCGGCGACGTTTGAAAAGAGTGAAACGTTTGTTGCGCGAATAGTGGCGGCGACTGCTCCGCCCCCGGCCCCCACGCCGGCACCCAGGTTGTTGGCTGCCACAGAATCCGCAATGCTCATAGTTGAACTAATTGCATTTGCGAAGACCTGGAAACCTGCACCCGAATTTCCGGTTGCGTCGCTCGATCGAACCGAGACCCGGCTGTTGTCACCCGCGTAAACTCCAACAGCATTGTTCGAAAAATGTGAATTGGAGATGTTCACATGAACTTCCCCCGCTGACCCGCTTGCGGAACCGACGACATTGATTCCGTATCCGAGATTGTCCTGGCTGGTGGTGTTGTCGACAAATACCTGGGCTCCGGACGATATGTTGATATTGATTCCGTTTTGTGTAAAGTTGCCAATGGTACACTTTTCAATATGCAACACCGACCCCGCGATTAGATTTATGCCATTTAGTCCGCTGCCAATCCCCTGGAATTGGACATTCCTCAAGGTAACAACGCTTCCGGGGGCATTGATGGCAATTCCATCAGTCCCCGAAACAAGAACCGACGCGATTTGTCCACCGCCGCCGTCAATAGTAATGGACTTGGTGATCGTTAATGCGCCGTAGCCACCCGTATCCAGGTTATCGATTTCTCCGCCGGTAGCGGTCTTCGAGATCGCGCCCGCGAATGTCTTGCACGGTGCGGTTCGACTGCATGGGTTGGCGTCATCTCCAACGCCCGAAACCCACGTACGCGTGGCCTGTGCGTTTGCAAGAAAACTGACAGACAGGAAAGAGACGAGTAAAGTCAGCACAAAACGAAGATTTCTCATGCAATGGCTCCTTTGGTTGCGAGGAAGAAGTTGGCCAAGATGAGCGCCTATCCTCGTGCGATAGGGGCTACATCCGACAGGGGAAAAGTGTTGGTCTCTTGGGACGCGATCAGATACTACACCCAGGTTCGCGTTTCGTGCAAGTCCAGACTGTTGACTCCGGTTGAATAAATTGGCAACCAAGGATGCCGTCGTGAATACTCTTGCCCAAGTGATCGTGTCTTTCCCGCGACGAACCGTAACCGCTGGTAAGACTTCATTTCTTCTTCGCCAGATCCGATGCGCCAGCGAATCAGATGGCCCATTAAGGTGTGGATGCCTTTCTTAATGAACTGCGTTAGTGGACCCAGTTCTTCGGTACTATTGATTTTTGGAACTAGACCGCGACGTGTAGACTGCAGATAATCTGTTGCGGACGCTCGACGCTTAGCGTGCTTAGTCCTTGTCTGTAGTTTTCACTCGATCAGGACGCGCAAACCGGGGTTGTAGTAAGTCCATCAGGCTTTTTCGAGGTCCGATCATAATTCTGTATGGGCTGTAGGCTTTGGATCGCCCTTGCGGATCGATAACCCTGAGCCATATTTATGAGCGATACAGGTGTAGGAATGGATTCGACGAGCTAACTATGCAGGGAATATTGACGAAGAGCAAGAGGTTTCTCGGTAATTGGTCTTGGCTCCGAAAACAATACTTTCGTTCGAAGTTGCGATGGAACATCCGACAAGTTGCGGCAGGGTGGGCAGATTTGCCCGCCTCTGGCAAATCGGAACGGAATCCGGCAACGCTGATCTTCAGCCGATTTGGCACTGAAACGATCGGTAATCACTTTATCCAACTTGGTCTCCTTCGAGTTGCCTTCGATGTTTCGCCGACCCGTGAAGTCTTTCTGCTGAGTTCAGCGATCGATGTTACGGAGTCTGGAATTGCAGGGATACTGGAACTGCTGAGCCGAATACCTGAGGTAAATGAACTCGCCCGCTTCATCGTGGAAAAGGTATCTGTCGTGGGAGAGGAGAGCATTCGGTCGCTTGGTCCAGGCGATCTGCTGGTGCTTGGCGGCGGCCCTATCATGGATGATCCTGCCCTCGCCAAATGGTTGTTATGGTTTAAATGGGCCCGCCGGGCGGGCGCACGGGTGATGATCGCCGGGTGCGGAGTCGGACCGCTTCGCGAAACGGCAACAATATCGATGGCCGGATCGTTGCTCGGACTCGCGGATGTATTAGTGATTCGCAACAAATTGCCGAAGAACCTCGTCCGCGCGACTAGATCGCCATTGTGGATTGCACTCGATCCCGCATTTCTTTGCGCACCGATTCTTGCGCAGTTGGTAGGTCCAAAGAGATCTATGCTTGCGGTCAACGCACGCGCGATCGGGTTCGACAGCAATCCTGACGTGCGCGTTTCTCACGATGAGGTTATAGAACGAGTACTCAACCACGCGCTGGCCGCAGCTGAGTGTGTAGACTTCAGCGAAATCTTGCCCTTTTCCACTCAAGAAGGCACAGATCTGCCAGACTCCGCGTTTGCCGTTCGCGTCGCTAGGTCGCTCGGAGAGAAGTTGAACATTCCCGTGCGCCCGTTGCCAGAAACATCGATCCCCGGCATTGTGGATTCCCTGCTGCCTGCAGAGTTCGTCCTCTCTACCAGGATGCACGGCTTCATCATTGGCCTTTTGCTCGGCTGTCGTGCGGCGGGCATCGACTACATTGCCGGTAATGGGAAATGTGTGGACCTCTATCGCGACTGGTTTGGACGTTCAGCATCGCCCTCCCTTTTCATCCCCGGAAGCCTCCACTGCGAAGATTTTGTTTCCCTCTCGGATCTTGAAGATGGCGAGAATTCGATTAACGGGCTGCTCAATACATATGCAGGGGCGATGAGGCAGGCGCTCTCCGAAGGAACGACCTCTTGAAGGCGGCAGATGCCTTACAGAGCTGTCGCACGATTCGTAGATGACTCCTGCGAGGATTCAGCGCTACCGCACTAACAAACTTTGGTCTTAGTGGCCTCGGTTTTGCTCTTCTGGTGCTTTACTCGCGATTCCTATCGCCCCGCGACTTTGGAATAGTCAGCATTGCAGAGAGCGTCGGCGCTGGTATTGGCGCTGTCTCCGGTCTGGCGCTGGAAGCCGGATGCCGCCGCCTCTATTTTCAGTTTACTGAGGACACAAACCAACTTCACAATTATCTAAAGTACGGTGATTCGCCTGGCCGCAGCCGTGGGAATCATCAATCTTGTAGCATCTTATTCGCTCGGACCATGGATCCTCGGACTGGGTTTCCCGGGTGGCATTTCGGCTTCTTTCCGTATCTGGCCCTACCGATTCTGACGGCGAAAGTCTCACAGTTGCTGGCTTGCCGTTTGGTGATTCTCCAGTGTCAAGAGCGACACTTCGCGTTCAACTCTTTTGTTGTGCTTCAGTCGTTTCTGACCATGCTATTCACGTTCGGCCTCGCTGTCTGGAAACATGAAGGCGCGACGTGGTTACTTACATCCCGTGCTATAGGTGCGTGCCTGACTCTTGTCATTGCAACCTGTGGCTCGGGCTAACTGCTTCGCGCGCCATGGAGATGGACGTATGTTCGCGAGACGCTCCAGGTCTCCCTTCCCCTTGTCCTTCACCGTCTGATGGCTCTGGGGTTGATCGCAATAGACCGCTTCATCTTGCAGCATTATCGGTCTCAGCGAAGTTGGCCTCTACTCGGTTGCCCACAACATCGGTCTCATCATGACGATTGTCACCGCATCGCTCAGCCGAGCTTGGGCACCGCTCTTCTATTCTCTCCTCCGAGACAATGTTGATCATCGAGACCGGCGAATGGCAGGCAATTTAGGTTCGGAGCTGTTTTTGCTTCTTTCGCTGGTTGCAAGCGCCGGTGCACTGCTGGCACCTATTTGCATTCACCATTTCTTCGACATCTCTATTGGCTCGCTGCAGAGATCGCACCTGTGATTCTTGGCGCTTATCTTTCCCATTCCTTATTCAGCATCTTTCAACGCTCACTCATCCAGGCGCGACGCGCAGGATTGGTGAACTTGGTGAGCGAGATGGCTCTTCTGACCAACATCGCTTCGAACTTTGCCTGGATTCCAAAGTATGGAATGACAGGGGCTGCCTATGCGACGCTAGGTGGCTACGCGGTGGAACTCGCTCTTATTGCGATATTCGCTCAGCCGGTTCTACGGCTGAGGTTCTGCGCTTTCCTGTGGCTGGCTGAGCCCGTCGATCGCTCTTCTGGCAGGAACTTCTGCCATTGTGTGGATCCGATTCGCGCCCGCAACCTGGCTAGCACTGATTTTTGCAGCTCTAATAACTACAGCATGATTTGCTCTAGTGAGCTTCGGTTTTCTTGAAAGGGGCAACACATTTAGATAATCAGCAAAGCATCTCGGCCAGCCAGAGTAACCCAACCATGGCGTGATCCAAGGCTCCTTGCTGGGGTCTTCCACCAGTATCGACCCAGGCGTTCCAGTGCGGAAACGGTGCGTCGATATTAGGCTTCTCGTCGAATCTTGAATGCAACAGCATCTACAGGAGCACCCACGGTCGAAAGAAATGACCAGTATTGCACCCAGACAACCAACCTGGATCTGCCCTTCATCTGTTTGGCTTGGCAACAGATCGGCGTTTTGGCGAGGAACAACCCATAGAAAAAAAGATGCAAGAGAGTGGGACGGTCTGCAGGAAGGCGATCCGCGAAAGGACTGCCACGAGTAGCTGGGAAGAACGACGTCCATCAATCTGGATCCTACATATCCCATTCACAAGGAAGTAGTTCGATCCCGACCCGCGCCACCAATTCTCATGAACGAAATAGAGGGGAGAATCGAGACTGGTCTGTGCCAACTCGCCGGGGTGTCAATGCGGGCGGGGGAGCCGGACGTCAATGCGGACACCCTTGCCGGCGGCGCTGATAAGGCGGAATTCTCCTCCGCAGCGTTGGACCCGCTCCTTCATGCCCTTTAGCCCGAAGTGGTGCCCGTTGCGGTGCTCTGCGTGGTCGGCGTCGAAGCCGCATCCGTCGTCGATGACATCCATGGCCAGTTCGTGCCGGGAGTAGGTGAGGTGAACTTCCACACGCGTCGGACAGCCGTGGCGTACGGCGTTGAGCACCGCCTCGCGGGCCACCATCAACAGGTCGTGGGAGACGGGCTGGCTCGCGGCAAACGGGGTGCCGGTTACGGAGTAGTCGATCGGCGTGTTGAATTCGACGCCGATTTGGCGGGCCATGCTTTGAATTTTCTGGCCCAGGCCATCCGCGCTGCGGTCGGGTTGGCGCAAGTTCCAAATCGCATCGCGCGCTTCGTTGATTGTGGTGGAGAGTTGCGAACGTGCAAAGTACATCAGGCCATCGCGGGGAACTTCATCGGCTTCGCCCATGGAAAGCGCTTCCAGCAGAGCGGAAACGCTTGTGCAGCCTTGAATGACAGTATCGTGCATTTCGCGGGCCAGACGGCTGCGCTCTTCAAGCACGGCCTCGAAGCGGACTCGCACCTGGCGCACGCGCGAGCGATAGAGTATGTAGATGATGAGGGAAAGAAGAAGCACACATCCGGTGAGAAACCACCAAGTTCGATAGAAGCGCGGCTCCTGCACCAAGTCGATCGCGACTTCAGAAACGGCGTTGGGATTGTCGATTTCGAAGGCCTGAACACGGAACCGGTATTTTCCCGGAGGAAGATTCGTGTATTCGGCGGCGCGTGCGGCGGTGGACGCGGTCCAGTCCCGGTCGAACTCATCTAGCCGGTAGCGGAAGCGCACGCCATCCTGCGAGCGGAGCCGGATAGGCGCATAGGAGAATTCGAGGCGGCCAGTGCCTGGCGGCAGGCGCATGGACCCGGCCAGCGACATCGGCGAGCCATCGGCGAGGATGTTTTCGATGCGGATGGGCGGCGGCGGAAGCGCAGTGCGCACTGTGGGCAAAACGTGAATGGGACCGCGGCTGCTTGGGAACCAGACGTCGCCAGCGGCCGTGATGCAGCCGGAGGATTGCGTGCCGCCGTAGATATCCACGACACCTGAAATCTCAGCGACGGAGTAGAACATGAGCGCGAGGTGGCGTGTGGGTGAGTCGGCCTGCGCGTCGAGTTCGTGGCGATTAAGCAGCGAAATCCCATTGGGCCCACTCATCCAAAACCGGCCCGAAGCGTCTTCGAGGATCTGGTAAATCGCGTTGGTGGCCAATCCATCCTGAATAGTGAAGTGGGTCACCTTGCCGTCGCGGAAGCGGAACAGGCCGCTGTTGCGCGTGCCAAACCACAGGCCGCCGTCCGAATCTTCGTGGATTGTCCAGATCTTCAACTGCGCCAGCGCGTCGGTGGCCGCATCAGAAACGAACGCGCCGCGATGCAAATGGCTGAGGCCGCTGTCGGTACCGATCCAAAGGTCGCCGTGACGATCTTCAAGCAGCGCGCGGGTACTGAAGTAGATCAGGCCATCGTGCATCTGGTAGCTTCGAATTTGGTTGGTTCCGGCCCCGGGAAAGATGTGATTGATGCCCTCGTCGGTGGCGATCCACATGCTTCGATCCTGATCCTGCGCCATGGCACGGACAAAGTTGTTAGACATGCCGTCTCGAGACGTGTAGTGCGCGGGGAGCCCTGCGGAGAGACGATAAACGCCATCCCCGTCCGTGCCCACCCAGAGCGCTCCGCCGCGGTCGCGAAACAGGTTGCGCACATGCACGCCCTTGAGTCCGGACAATATCTCCGGCGTCACCACTCCGTTGCGCATTCTGAACAGGCGGGTCGATCCGATCCAGAAGCTGCCGTCGCGGTCCTGGTAGACGGTGCCGAAGTCGGAGTCGTTGGCTTGTGGCAACGGAGTTACGAAGAGCGACGTGCGCGCCAGCCGCAACATGCCGGCTTGCGTACCAACCCAGAAGTTCATTTCATCGTCTTCGTAAAAATTGAGAACGGTGTTACTGGGCAACTGATCAGGGGACGTCATCTGGGTGAGACGGCCATCGCGGTAGGTGAATGCGCCCTGCCCGATTGTACCGATCCATAGAAGGCCATCGGATGTTTGGCGCAGTACACGCACCGTAGCCGAGATTCCCTCAACGCGCTCAAATGCATCCTTGCCGGGCGGCATCCGATTGAGACCTGAGACGGTGCCCAACCAGAGTGTTCCATCGCGGGTTCTAAGGATAGATTTCACGCGGTTTTGGCTCGCTTCGCCGCGGAGCGTGTACTCTCGGGCCAGCCCTCCCTGGAACCGCATCAGTTTGGAGCCACCCACCCACAGGCTGCCGTCGCCGTCCGGATAGATGCCATGAACGGCGAAAGCGGGGATTCCCGGCACGGCGTCCACGCGGACGAATCGTTCCCCATCGAATCGGAGCAACCCATTGTCAGTGCCCGCCCAGATCTCGCCGTTCGCATCCTGCACCAGGGCACGGACAAAGTCATTGCTGATGCCATCGCGGGCCGGAGTATCTCGCGCAGTCCAGGAACGAAACTCGCCCTTGGCATAGCGCGCCAGTCCGCCTCCTTCCGTGCCGATCCATAATGCGCCATCCCTCGATACCATCAGGCAGAAGATATTGTTTTCATGCAGGGAAGGCGTGTTCTGCCGGTCAAAGAGCGTGAAGTGCGCGCCGTCGAACCGCATCAGTCCGCCAGTGGTGCCCACCCACAGGAATCCGTCGGGCGTCTGCGCAAACGCCTGCACGGTTTGTTCAGGCAATCCGTCTGTGGTCTGCCATACACGGCGTGTATAGCCATCGAGACCTTGTGCGCCGGACTGAAATGCGCATGCCGCACAAACGAGAACTCCGAGGCAGACAGCGAGAATGCGCAGGAGTTCCTCGTTTGGCAGCAGAGCCCGGACACCGATCCGTATATCTAGCTCAATACGCTCCATTGACCGCCGAACCAATTCGGGAAAACTGCTTAAGGCGCGCAGTGTTATGCGTGGCGGCGCTCAGTATAGCTCAGGAGTTCCACAATTGAGAATAATCGGCGCCGAATCGGGTTCACTCGTACTTTCGTTGGATGGAGATAGAGGCGTGAGCGAGTACATTGGATTTTTCCGTCGTGGTGATGCGGCAAGGACGCGATGGGCAAGAAAACGAGCGTTGCGGTGCCGATGAGATGATTCTTCAACTTCAATCCAAGCTTTTTTCGTTCATACGCATAATCATATTTCTTGCCCTGCCGGTTATTTCCCTTGCGATCTCAGGCCAGGACCGGGAGCAGGTCCCGGCACCAATCGTAATTGACGCCACCAAGCAGCCCGGAGAGCCGGAGCCTGCGCGCTACGACGAGGGATCCGCGCGGTCGCGTTCCGGCGATCTCATCGGCTTGAACAGCCGTTTTCTTACCTTGAACGACAAGCCGTGGCTCCCGGTGATGGGGGAGTTCCATTTCTCGCGCTACCCCGCTTCGCGCTGGGACGAAGAGATCCTCAAGATGAAGGCAGCGGGAGTCAACATTATTGCCACCTACGTTATCTGGATTCACCATGAGGAAATCGAGGGCCAATTTGACTGGACGGGTCAGCGCGATCTACGGGCCTTTGCACAACTGTGCGCGAAGCACGGCATGTATCTGGTAGTGCGGATCGGGCCGTGGGCGCATGGCGAAGTGCGCAACGGAGGCTTTCCGGATTGGCTGCTGACGAAGGCCGCAACACGGCAAAATGATCCGGTCTATCTCAAGTACGTCAGCGCATGGTACGGACAAATCGGCAAGCAGATCAGCGGAGAACTTTGGAAAGATGGCGGCCCGGTGATTGGAGTGCAACTGGAAAACGAGTATGCCCGGCGCGGACCGAGAGCGGGTGAGGCGCACATTCTTACGTTGAAGCGAATCGCGCGCGACAGCGGCCTCGATGTGCCGTTTTATTTTGTCACCGCGTGGGACAACGCCGTGGTGCCGGAAAGCGCTGTGCTTCCCGTACAGGGCGGCTATCCCGATGCCCCGTGGGACGCCTCGCTTGCCCCCTGGCCCCCGGCTGAGGTCTACGCTTTTCGTCTGCAAAGCAGGGTGGCGGCGAACATTGCGGCTGGCGCGGACGCCTCACTTTCGGCGTCGGTGCCATTTCTCACGGCCGAATTAGGCGGAGGAATCGAAGACACGTATCACCGGAGGCCAGTGATCCAGCCGGACGATGTTGCCGCGATTGTGCCAGTGATGTTGGGTTCGGGCGTCAATCTCTTCGGTACATATATGTTTCAGGGCGGGGAGAATCCAGACGGGCAGCGGAGCACGTTGGAGGAGTCGCAGGCCACGGGGTATCCCAATGATGTGCCGGTCAAATCCTACGACTTTCAGGCGCCGTTGGGTGAGTTTGGTGAGGAGCGAGCTTCCTTCCGCAAACTGAAGGTCTTCAACTATTTTCTCAACGACTTCGGCTGCGCCCTGGCTTCCATGACGGTTCATGCGCCGGAAGAGAAGCCCGCTGCGCCAGGCGATCTGGCCGCCCTTCGCGCCACGGTGCGGTCAAGTGGAGATGCGGGGTTCATTTTTGTGAATAACTACGCGCGTGGTGCTACTATGCCCGCGCGACCAGGCTCGCAGTTCGAGATTCGCCTACCAAGCGCGACAATTCGTGTGCCGGAAACCCCTGTAAATATCCCTTCGGGGAGTTACTTTATCTGGCCCTTCAACCTGCGCACCAAGGGCATCACTCTTCGGTACTCTACAGCCCAATTGTTCACGCACATCGAGAATGCAGGGGCCGTTACGCTTTACTTTGAAGCCATCCCGGGAATTCCGGTGGAGTTTGCCATCGATGCTGCGCACGCGAGGGTGGAGCGGACTGCCGGCGCCGTCGTGGCGAACCATGGAGGCACAATTTATTTGCGCGGAGTGCAGCCCGGCATCGATTCCGCCTTAGAGCTTGTTTCGGATCAGGGCGCACATGTGCGGTTAGTGACGCTGGGCCGCGAAGATGCCGAAGATGCGTGGAAGGTGCGCATGGACGCAACGGACCATTTGCTGATATCCGCACAGGATTTTTTCTCTGACCCGGATGCGAAGCCATCGCGCATCTGGCTGCGGACACGGGACGCGCGGCAGTTTGCGTTTACGCTCACGCCTGCTCCGGCCAAGGTACCGCAGGCAAGTCTGGCATTGAAGCAGATAGAGGCCACCCCTGAGTGGGCTCGTTTTGTGGCGCAGGCGCCTCCAGAAAGATGGGAATTGAGGGCGAGCCTTGTGCAACCACCCGGCGTGGCTCCGCCGGTGAGGATTGGTCCGGAACGCGACCGGAGTTCGCGCGGTGTGGCCGAGGCGCCTACCGATGGCGGATTCCAGAACGCTGCCAAGTGGTCTCTCACCATTCCGCCCGGCGCAATGGACGGAATCAGCGAGTTGTTTTTGGCGGTGCGATATAAGGGAGACATTGCCCGCCTCGAATCGCCAGCGGGTTTGTTGACTGACAACTTCTATAACGGCCAACCTTGGAGGATAGGGCTGAGCCGGTTCCTTGATCTCTCGCATCCCGGCCATCTGGAACTCGAGATTCTGCCTCTCCGGCAGGACGCTCCTGTCTATATTGAGGCACCGAACCGGCCCGAGTTTCCCTCCAGCGGACAGATTGACGCGTTGGAGAATATAGAGTTAGAGCCCGAATATCAACTGGTAATTGACGTCCATTGATCTCTTATCAGGGGCGCGGCTCAAAAACTCCAAAAGAAAAACACACAGTCCGACTTTCGTCGGATTCGCATGATTCATTTGTGCGCGTACATTTGCTCCGTAATGTCGAAGGCATGCGGAAGTGCGGGCTATCTGTTTGGGTGAATGGGCCGTTGCCCTGGCAACAAATGCGGATAGACAACCAGCACATGAGTCGATGGCGCGCTCGCGGTAAACGATTTCAGGAGGCTGAAAATGAAGACGACACGGAACCTGCTCTGGTGTGCATTAGCGACCATTTCGCTAATGTCGCTCCCGGCGCTTCCCCTGTGGGGACAGAACACCAACACGGGTGAGATCAAGGGATCCGTCACCGACTCGTCCGGGGCGGTGATTGCCAACGCGACGGTGACGATCACCGACGTGCTGACCGGCGTGGTGAACAAAGTCGACACGAACAAGAGCGGTATTTACGATGTACCGTCGCTGTTGCCGGGCGAATACACCATTGCAGTTAGGTCTCCGGGGTTCAAAGACTACGTGCGCAAGGGTGTCGTGCTGCAGGTGGAAACCATCGCCATCGACGCCACGCTCACAGTGGGCGCCGCATCGGAACAGGTGGTCGTTACAGGGGAAGCACCGCAGTTGCAGACGGAATCCTCTGACGTGCACGTCATTTTCGATGCGCAGCAAATTCTAGATGCGCCAACGATAGGCGGTGTCTGGTACAACGAGCTGACCAACGAACTGCCCGGCGTGAACCCGGGCGGCGGCGGGGCTCAGGACGCATCGGGCCAGGGTGTAGGCATCAACGGTACGCAGGGCTACATGGGCAACTGGCTGATTGAAGGCTCTGACGCAACGCAGCCGCGCGACGTGAATGCCAGCGACAACTATCCGCCCATCGACTCTATCACCGAGGTGCAAGCGCTGGTGGGCAACTTCGGCGCACAGTATGGAACCGGCGCGGCGGCTTTCAACGTGATTCTCAAGAGTGGGGCGAATAAGTGGCATGGATCCGCCTTCGAGTTCATCCAAAACGATGCTTTCGACGCGCTCAACTACTTTGCGGCTCCGGGGTCGACAACTCCGCTGCGCTGGAACCAGTTTGGAGGCGGCGTTGGCGGTCCCATCAAGAGAGACAAGCTCTTTTTCTTCTTCACCTACCAAGGGAATCCCAGCCATTCGTCGGGTGTTTACACCACCACAGTTCCTACCGACCAAATGAAGAGCGGCAATTTCTCGGCGCTATCGAATCCCGTTTACGATCCGAACTCCACCTCGTGCGGCACCTACGCCGGCACGCCCTGGTGTTATCGGAGCACGCAGTTCACCAACAACACCATTACCACCGGCCTCGACCCGGTTGCCCAAGCCATCCAGAAGTTCTTTCCCGAGCCGAATTCGGTTCCCAGCGGCTCCACGGCGACCAGTCCGTCCGATGCCATCAACACGTTCAACAATTACAAGGCGGTGGTGACCGAACCCAGCGACTCCAACTGGTACTCCGGCAAAGTGGACTACAACATTTCAACCAACCACAAGCTCTCCGGATCCATTTTGGAGTATCCAATCTCGGTGATTTATAACGCGGATGCTTTCTGCCCGCTTGGATTTGACTGCACCAAGGGGCCGCGCAACCTGAATCAGGATGCACAGGTCACCGAGACCTGGACCATCAATCCGACGACGCTCAACGAAGCTCGCTTCGGCGCGCTTCGTGAGCTGGATAAGTACAGCCCAGCCAGCTTCGGCCAGAACGACCCCACGAAGCTGGGTATGGAGCCGGCCTATGGAACCAACGCCCCCGGCAACATCTTTCCCGACGTCACCATCAATGGCGGCGATGGAGCGGGGCAGATCGGGATTGGCGGGGGAACCCACGCGGTGCTCGCGGATGGCGCGTATGGCGAGGGAGATATTCTCACCCTCATTCGCGGACGCCACACCATCAAGCTCGGCGGCGAACTGGACAAGAGCTATCAAAACTACACGAGTTGGGGCGACGTGAGTTCCGGGAACTTCACGTTCAATGGCATCGGCACGGCTCAATTCTGGTCGGGAAGCAATTACCCCAACACCACCGGCGGATACGGAACCGTCGCTTCAGGCTCGCCCTATGCCGACTTCCTTCTTGGCCAGGTTTGGGGCTGGTATGTATACGACTACGACGAAACCGGCGCGCGGATGTGGAACCTGGCCAGTTTTTTCCAGGACGACTTCAAGTTGCGGCACAACCTCACGCTGAATCTCGGCCTGCGTTATCAATTTCAATCCGGGTGGGGAGAAGTGCTGAATCGGTTTGGCAGCTTCGATCCGACGCTGGTGAACTCCGCGACCAACACGCCCGGCGCCATGATCTTCGGCGGCCAGATGGGCAGAAACAAGATCGAGAACGGTGTCAACGAATGGGATCCCCGCGTAGGCTTTTCCTGGTCACCCGTTAGACACTTGGCTGTACGCGCCAGCTACGGCATCTTCGATGCCTTCCGCTCTGCGGAGTCGTACACCGACGGCGCACTCGGCCTGGGTCTCAATCCTCAGGGTTCGAATGGCTATTCCTCTAACTTCACCACCGGCATCAGTTACTACCCCACGCCGTGGACGCTGCACACCGGCCCACCGGCCGGCTCCGTGATTTATCCGCAACAATCGGCCTTCAGCAACTCGAAATACAATGGCCAGGGCGTCTACTACTACCCTGCGGATATGCCCATCGAGTACTACCAGGAAGCGATGCTCTCGATTCAGCAGGAGTTCCCGCAGCAGATCCTGCTCGACCTGAGCTACGTCAACACTAAGGGCACGCACCTGAACTTCGAGCGCGATATCGACCAGGTGCCGGCGGGAGCGTTGAGCCAAGGAGCAGCGGCTGAGCCGTATCCTCAATATAAGTACATCTACGCCGCCATGTTCGATGGCCGCTCTAACTACAATGCCCTCCAAGTCCGTGTGCAGAAGCGGATGTCACACGGCATTAGCTTCATGGCGAATTACTCCTGGTCAAAGATTTTGGACACGGGCACCAGCAACGGCCACAACGAATCCATTGACGTGTGGCAAAACGCATACAATCCAACAGCCAACTATGGAATTTCGCAGCTCGACGTGCCGCAGAGCCTCAACGGTTACGCTACCTGGGAGCTGCCCTTCGGCCAAGGTCGACGATTTGCGTTGCATGGTGCTGCCGACGAGGCACTGGGCGGTTGGCGGATTACAGGACTCTTTCAGGCGCACTCGGGCATTGCCTTCACACCGGTGGTGGGCACATCGGACGAGAGTAACTCGCAGGCCAGCCAATGCTATTGCGGCTTTTCATGGCTGCCGAACCTGATTCCCGGCGTAAATCCTAAGGAGTCCCATCCCACCATCAGCTCCTGGTTCAACACTGCGGCCTTCGCCGTACCTGCCAATAACACACTTGGCAATGAGGCCCGCAACATACTCCGCGGACCCGACTGGCGCGATGTGGACTTCAGTCTGGGCAAGACCTTCTGGCTCGGGCAGTGGTTCGGAGATCAAACGCACCTCGAGATCCGCGCCGACGCCTTTAACGGACTCAACCATCCAAACTTCAGCCAGCCGAATGCTGGTATCGGTGCGGGAGGCGCCGGCACAATTACCTCTGCGAATGGTGCGCGGCAGATACAACTCGGCGGTCGATTCACCTTCTAACCGTATTCGCACGGGAGGAAGTACGGTTCATTCGAGTACCCAGGGGCCCGGCGCTGGAAGCAATGGCTTTCATACCGGGCCTTTTTGTCACGTAAGCTGCTGTTGGCCGAAGCAGTAGAATCGTGCTGACAGGAGCGCGCTCCGCGCCACGAGGCAACAGCCGCAATGAAATGCCGGATAATGTTTCGCAGCTTTCTTCAACGGGAAATGAGAGTCATTTTGCCGGTGTTGCAAACGGCATTTGCGCTCGCGGCGGTGGCGCAAGGTGCTCCCGGAGCGGTAAGCGAGCACTTGCGCAACGGCGAGGCGGCGCTATCCGCGAACCGGCCAAGTGAAGCAGAGCGCGAGTTTCGCATCGCGCTCGATCTCGATCCGCATAATGTGCAGGCCCATGCCGACCTGGGAACAGCGGAGTGGATGCGCGGCGATTGCGGTTCTGCCCGCGAGGACCTGCGCACAGCCTTGGATGCAGCGCCGTCATTGATAAGTGTGGAGGGGCTACTGGGAATCTGCGAAAAGCGGCTGGGAGATTTGGGTGCTGGCGAGCACCTTGAAGCCGCATTTGCCCATTTGAAGGATGCGAAGCTGCGCTTGGAAGTGGGCGTTGAACTCGGCGATCTTTACTATCAATGCGGCGACATGGACCACGCTCTTCCGGTGGTGCGCAAGCTGGTCGAGCTCAATCCGGAGAATCTCGACATCCTTTTCTTTGCACAACACGTTTACCAGGAGATGGCCGATGAAACGATGAACAAACTTGCCCTGCTTTCCCCCGCCTCCGCGCGGATGCAACAGGTGGTTGCCGAGCACCTGGTCAACGCGGGCGATCTGAAGAGTGCCGTCGAGCACTATCGGCAGGCATTGCAGATCGATCCATCGCTGCCCGGCGCGCACTTCGAACTTGGCGAAGCAATCATCGAATCCGCCCCAGAAGATAGCGCCGCGCAGACCGAGGGCCGCAAGGAGCTTGAGACCGCGCTGCGAATCGACGGAGAAAGCGCGCGCATCGAGTGCGAATTGGGCCGCGTTGCCGCTTTGCAGAACCAAACCGATCTCGCTCTCGCGCACTATGAACGCGCGTACGCGCTGAACCCCCAAGAGGTCGAAGCGCAAATGGGCATCAGTCGTAATCTTATAGCGCAGGGCAAGCCGCAACAAGCGCTGCGTTACTTGAGCGAAGCGGTGGAACAGGATCCGCTCAACGCGGAAGCCCGCTATCACTACGCCCTCGCTCTCAAAGCCGTTCATCGCAATGAGGAAGCACAGCGCGAGATGCAGGTGTTTGAAACCGTGCGCCGGGCACACGCCAAGGTGCGGGATCTCTATCGACAGATGAACAAGCGCGTGGAAGTGCGGGCAGAGCAGCTTCCCGCATCGGAGACGAATAAGCCATGAGGACTGAATCGTGGTGGATGAAGCGCGGACCAAGCTTTGTTCTTGCAGCGCTTCTCGCAATGGGGTTTTGTGCACCATTGCCGGCGCAACAGTTTGCCGTGGGTGCAGATGTTTCGTTCCTGGCAAGCGCTGAGCAGCAAGGTATCGTATTCAAAGAGGACGGCGCGCCCAAGCCGGTGCTGGAGATTCTCAAGGACCACGGCTTCAACTGGATTCGCCTGCGCATCTTCGTTCATCCCACCGATTTGCCCAACGATCTGGATTACACCGTCGCCCTCGCGAAGCGCGCCCGGCTGCTCGGCTTCCACATTTTGCTGGACTTTCATTACTCCGATACCTGGGCCGATCCCTCTAAGCAATTCATTCCAGCGAAATGGAAATCACTAAAGCACACACAACTCGTCGAGCAGGTCTTCACCTACACGCGCGAAACCATCGTCGCGTTCCGCAATGCAGGTGTGATGCCGGACATGGTGCAAACCGGCAACGAGATTACCAACGGCATGTTGTGGCCGGACGGCAAGCTTCCCGATAATTGGGACCGCTTTGCGGATCTGCTGCGCGCGGCCATTAGCGGCGTGGATACAGGTCGCGGCAGCTTCCCGCGCCCGGTGATCATGATTCACATTGAACGCAGCGGCGAACCGAAAGAGGCAATCGCGTTCTTCGACAAGCTTCTCACCTACGATCTTCGTTGGAATGTGATTGGGCTGTCCTATTATCCGCGCTGGCATGGAACCATAGCCCAGTTGCGCCAGACGCTTCACGACTTGTCTTTTCGCTACGTCAGGCCGATCATCGTTGTAGAAACGGCATACAACTGGACGCCTGGTGATTTCATTGGCAAAAAAGCGGACTTTCCAGAAAGCCCAGAGGGGCAAAAAAGGTTTTTGCAAGCAGTGGATAAAGCCGTTCGCGAAACACCCCGGGGCCTTGGGCGTGGAGTTTTCTGGTGGGAGCCAGCGGTTGCGGACGGACCGATTGCGGGGCGAGCGCTCTTTGACGACAAGCACAATGCGCTGCCGGCAATAACCGCCTTTGACAACGACACACGAATACAGGCACAGTGAGGGAAACATGCAGGACCAGGCAATGGACGCAACATTGGCGGCAGAGCGCGCGGCGCCGATGCCTGCCAAGATCAGGGTGCTTGTGGTGGACGATCATCCGATCATGCGCTTTGGCATCGTCGCTATCATTCAGTCCACGCCCGACATGACGACGATAGCGCAAGCGGGCAGCGGCGAAGAGGCCATCGAGCTTTATGAGAAACACTTCCCGGACATCACGCTGGTGGATCTGCGCCTGCCGGGCATCAGCGGCGTCGAGGTGATCCGCACGGTAATGGCCCGCCATCCTGAGGCTAGATTCGTGGTGCTTACAACCTATGAGGGCGATGAAGATATTCATCAGGCGCTGGAGGCCGGAGCACGCAGCTACATCATCAAGGGAATGCCTCACAATGCGCTGGTGAGTGCTCTGCGGCGCGTCCACGCAGGAGGCAGATTTCTGCCCACGCCGGTTTCGCGCGCTCTCTCTTCGCGCATGCCCGACTCTGAATTGAGTGCTCGTGAACGCGAGGTGCTGAACCTCATTGTGCGCGGCAAGAGCAACAAGGAAATTGCCAACGATCTGGGTATCACGGAATCCACCGTCAAGTGTCATGTCAGCGTGATTCTTATGCGCCTCAACGTCAGTGACCGAACCCAGGCGGTGGTGACAGCTTTGCAGCGCGGGCTCATTCACCTGTAGAGGCGCATAGGTGATTAGCCCCGCGAATTCTGACCATCGACAATTGAGAGAGAAGCTGGGCCTAAAGTGTCGAAATGATTTTCGAGGATGCCGAGTGTACCTGACTCCCTGAATCTGTCTATTTTCGAATACGATTTGGAAGAAGGAAAGGGGAAGGGCGATGAGCAAGAGCCGACACACGGAGGCGCAGATTATCACTGCGTTGAAGCAGGTTGAGGCGGCACGCATGGCCGAGGATGCGCCTAGATCTTGAAGAGCAGGTGCTCCAACACAGGGCCGAGCGTCAGTACAGGAAGATAGCTCAACGCTGTCACAATGATCAGGAATGCTGTTAGCAATGCGCCAAATGTAAATGTGTCGGTGCGCAGAGTTCCACGGGATTGGGGCCTTTCCTTTTGCCTGGCGAACATGCCCGCAAACATCAGCGCTGGAATTGCCAGGCCGAATCGACCCGCCATCATCGCGATTGCGGTGGTGATGTTATAGAAGGGTGTGTTGGCATTGAGGCTGGCGAATGCCTGACCGTTGTTGGCGAAGGAGGAAGCGAAGGCGAAGAGGATCTCTGTGAGTCCATGCGGTCCGGTGTTAGTGGTTAGCCCGGCGAGCCCTTCTTTCGTAGAGATGGCAATCGCAGTCAAAATCAGAATTGTGACAGGGCCGGTGAGCGCATACAGCACGATCATCTTGTTTTCATTCGGCCCAATTTGCTTGCCGAGATATTCAGGCGTGCGTCCGGTCATCAGTCCGGCAAGAAACACGGCGATGGCTGCGGTCATAATCATACTGAAAATCCCGGTGCCGAGACCTCCGAAGATTACCTCTCCAAGGAGAAGATTGACTAACAGCACCATGCCACCAAGGGATGTGAAACTATCATCCGCCGCATTCGCGGATCCCGTCGCGGTGTTGGAGGTGACAACGCCGGCCAGCACCGTACCGTTGATCCCGAATCGCACTTCCTTCCCCTCCATGCTGCCTCCGGACTGCAGCCGGCTAGCCTCGGACACCACGCCATGGATACCCACGCTGAGCCTCCGCTCGCTCAAATGCAAGGCAAATAAGCCGCCGATGAAAAGAAGGAGCATAACCCAGTAGAGGACCCACCCCTGGCGCACATGCTGAATCATTCTGCCAAAGGTGTTGGTCAAGGCTGCCGGCAGCAGAGCAATCGATAGCAGCTCCATGAGGTTCGTCAGCGGTGTTGGATTCTCGTACGGATGAGCACCATTGGCATTGAAAAAGCCTCCGCCGTTGGTGCCCAGGTTCTTGATAGTCTCGAGCGCTGCAACCGGACCTTGCGGAATTACCTGGTGCGCTCCTTCAAGAGTCGAGGCAACCACATAATGTTGGAAGTTCATCGGAACCCCCTGCCAAACGAGCAGCAGCGACCCGATGAGAGCACCAGGCAGAAGAACCCAAAGCAGGCTTCGCGTGAGATCCGCCCAGAAGTTCCCAAGCGTTGCGCAGGACTCCCGCGCCAGCCCGCGGATAAAGGCGATCCCCACGGCTAGTCCCGCGGCCCCTGCGAGAAAATTCTGCACGCAGAGACCCACGATCTGGCTGAAATAGCTCATCGTGTTTTCGCCCGCGTACGCCTGCCATGTGGTAGTTGTGGAGAAACTAATGGCAGTATTGAACGACAGGTCCTCCGTAAGAGGGGTCGTGTGATATTCCGGGAAAAACCAAGGAAGGAAGTGTTGGAATCTAAGAATAGCGTAAAGGGCAAGTGTACCGACCGTGCTGAAGACTACGAAGCAGATTGCGTACTGTCCGGCATTCATTTCGGCCGTAGAATCGACGTCTGAAAGGCGATATATCCATCGTTCCAAAGGAACGCATAATCGATCGAGTGCAGTTCTTCGCCGAGCAAAGACCCGCTGCATATATCCACCCAGAGGCTTTACGCAAACGGTGACGATCACCACAAACAGGAGATACTGAACTGCGCTGTACACATTCATCGCGATGCTCGTTCCTGGTATTCCCCCCACTCCCAGCCTGCCACTATTCTCGGCCGTGAAGCATAAAGAATTTGCGGGGAAAGTGGATCCACTTTACCTTCCCGCACGTGAGCGATTTTAGCCTTACGAATGCTTTTCGGCTAGAACATGACCATGGCTGCTGCAGTCGTGGCGATTTGGTTCGTGCGCAGGTCGGGCGCCCATAAGGCCTTTGTTCCACCCGCCCCGTTGTTCAGGCCGAGACCGACGCAATTTGATTTCGCCCATACTTGCCTAGTCGTATACCCCAATGCAACTCCAGCGGAAGTGGGCACGAGCCAACACCTGAGTCTCCATCAGCGGCACACTGGTAATCGGCTGGGTTGCCATTGTTGCCACGGGGAGTGTCCGCTAAGTCCCTCCCAGTCGAAAAACCAAACAGCATAACATTGACGAAGTCATCCTTTTGCAACATGCGGCTCAATATACCCTTTTCCGGCAGTGCAAATTCTTGCTGAAGATTGACGATAAATGTGGAGTCCATATGAAGGCTCCTTTGTGTCCAAGCTGTTTGTAGTAAAGAGTAGAAACGCTGGCGAAAGATGTTCTCTTTCTTAAGAGAGCACTGCAAGCCTTGCTGCGATTCGATCGACGGCTCGCGAGTTGGAGGACTGTCTTTGTCTCTCCTTGCTGAACCGCGCATTCTATGCCGCGCTACAACCACGGTATCGGCGAGCGTGTTCGGCTGCAGCGACATAAGTCACCTGAAGCTCATGAATTCTCACTTCCTCGGCGAAGGTAGACTCCAGTTCGCATCAGATTGATGCGGATTGTACGGTCAGCCTGATAAGGTTGGCACTGCCCATCCTGCGTGCGGAGGAAAGCCTCCAGGGCAGTTCAGGTTCGCACATTTCCCAGGGAGGTCGACTTTATGTCGTTTCGTTCCGTGTTTCTCGCTGTAGTCATCGCGTTTGCACTCATTGTGTCTGCGTTCCTTATCAATCTGCAGCGCCCGAATGTGGAAACGGATCAGCCGACGGCCGACTTTGTCCGCGCATCGGGAAAGTGCGCCGAATGTCACGCTAGACTTCAGTACTCTGTCGTCCATGAATACGAAATGTCCGCTCACGCAAAGAAGGGCATCAATTGCCTCGACTGCCACCAGCCGAGTCCCGGCCAACAGAAGGTGGATCACCACGGCTTCACAATCAGCGCCCATCTGACCTCCGGTAATTGCCGCTCTTGTCACGAAGGCATATACCAGGAATTCCTTCGCAGCCGGCATGCTGCGCCGAGCTGGGCAGCAGTCCACGGTGAAAAGGGCCTAAGTCCGGAGCAAGTCTCTTTCAGCGAGCAGTTCCAACCAGGTGGCACCAAGCGTCCGCCGAACCCCCTCGTTCTTCCGGAAGGGCATCCTGCGGCCGCCTCCGGGTGTGAACAGTGCCACGCTGTTGGGAAGCCCAACGACGACGGAACGATTGGAACTTGTACGCAATGCCACTCGCGGCACACAAGTTCAGTTGAGCTTGCGCGTTTGCCCAGTACTTGCGGCCAATGTCACATGGGGCCCGATCACTCACAGATCGAGATCTACAGCGAATCAAAGCACGGTGTCATGTTCGCCGCTCAGCGCAAGCTGCTGAAGCTGGATGCGGACCCACGCACGCTCACGACGCGGGATATGTTTGTGCCAACGTGCGCAACCTGCCACATGAGTGGTATCAACGGCCTCAAGGTTACGCACAATCCTTCTGACCGGCTCGGCTGGTACCTTGCTGATGCAATTACCACCCATCGACCTAACTACCTGCAGGCCCAAATCAATATGAAGCAGGTCTGCACGCAGTGCCATACGCAGACCCTCGTTGACCGCGTTTATGACCAAGGACAGCAAGTTGTGGAGAGCACCAACGCAAAAATTCTAGCCGCTAAAGCGATCATGGACGACCTTCACAAAGATGGCTCTCTCTCCGGACCGCCATTCACACACACTATCGACTTCACATACTTCAATCTTTGGCACTACGACGGGCGCACATCTAAGCACGGCGCGTTCATGGGTGGCGCCGATTTTGTGCAGTGGCACGGCAATTATGAGCTCCTCTCGAAGACGGTTGAACTTCAGCACGATGCCGAGGAACTGCGGAGAGAACATGCGCATAAGTAGCGTTCTCTCCTCGGCGCAGAGAATCTTAGCTGAACCACGCTTGCGCTGGGTTCGCGATCCGCGGCTTTGGGTGGAGCTGTTCGTTACCACCAACCTGGCTATCCTTGCGGCAGACATCTTTATTGCTCATTCGGTGAATCACTTCCAGAAAGCAGCGGAATACATACCTCTTTATTTCTCGATCGGAGCGCCAGTCGTCTTGACCTGCGTGATCGGATTGCGCTGGATATGGGATCTGCGGACGCCGTGGCGCGACGTTGGCTACGCGATTGGGTGGCTTTCTGTCATGGTCGGGCTCGGAGGCGTGCTCTATCACCTGGAGAGCCGATTCTTTCTTGACCGGACACTGAAGAGCCTCACTTATGCGGCGCCCTTCGCAGCGCCGCTCGCGTATTCAGGACTGGGGTTCCTGCTGCTGATGAACCGCATGGTCGCCGTTCGCAGTTTGGAGTGGGCGCGCTGGGTAATCCTGCTCGCGTTAGGCGGTTTCTTCGGCAACTTCGTTTTGTCACTCACCGATCATGCATCGAATGGATTTTTCGCGCGAACGGAATGGATCCCCGTCATTTCGTCGGCATTTGCAACGGGGTTCCTGGTCATCCCGCTGCTACTGACCGTTACGCGCCGTTTCCTCGATCTTTGCCTGGTGGTCATGTTGGGGCAGGCGTTTGTCGGGGTACTTGGGTTCTGGTTCCACATGCGTGCAAACCTTGTTGAGCCAGGTCGCAACCTCTTCGACAAGCTCGTGAACGGCGCGCCCCCGATGGCCCCTTTGCTCTTCCCGAACTTGGTTGGCCTGGCTCTGATCGGCCTGTGGACTTTGATTCCTCATGTTTCGGAATCCGGTGCGGGTCGCTCCTGGCTCGGCTCAATGTATGCATGGGTTCATCCGGGAGAGGAACCCGAGATCGCAAATTAGATTGCTGACATTGCGGATTTCTGCTGGTCCAAGAGGTTGAGTCGAGTAGGGCGGTCAAGCCTTTCACGTCCTTCACGACAATTTGCCGTGCATCAACCTCCAGAATGCCCTCGGCCTGCAAACGCATGAGGTTGCGAGAGATCAATTCACGCGCTATTCCAAGCTGATTGGCAAGTTCCTGATGGGTTAGCAGCAGTTGAAACTCGATTCCTCGTTCTGTTTTCTTGCCGTCGCTTTAAGGTAACTTAACCAACGCCGCAATCAGGCGCGGACGAATGGTCGAGAAGGACAGTTCCTCAATGATCGCAATCAAACGTCGAAGCCGAGCACCGACGACCTTCAGCACCTTGAGCGAAACCTTGAGATGCTCCATGCAATGGGCTTGGAAGTCGCGCCGCAAAATGAAGGCAATCTCTGCTTCTTCAACCGCTAACGCTGAGGCTGGGAAGGGACCGCCGTCAAAGACGGGCAACTCGGCAACAGACTCTCGGAAACATTGACCGAGAGTATCTCTTCCCGGCCATTTACTGAAGTCTTGAAGATGCGGACCTTTCTGCGCGCGATAATATGCAAGCCATTGCACAGCTCGCCCTCTGAGAACATCCGTTCGCCTGCGCTCAACAGTTTAGGCACCGTTCGAGCGGCGACCGCTTGCAACTCGGCCGAGGAAAGGCTCGACAGTAGGGCAGTTTTGCTAACGGCAGTTGCCAGATCGATGCGTTCGGTCGTCACCCAGAGAATTCCAGGGTAACCAAGGACTTTGGTCACTGCGGTCCCTTGAGCGCTGATGTCTGATGGTTCTATTTACCTCAAGACGCGGACAATCAACGCAACGACTCTTCATGTTCAGGGAACTTGACAGCGGCAGACTTCTTGTTAATTGGTCGACAATTCAAAGAATGGAAGAAGACAAAGGAGAAAAGCAATGGCGATCCAGATTGGTGCAAAGCCCGATAGCGGATTCGAAGATCCAATCGGCATGCTGAAGGACTGCCACAGAAGGATCGAGAGTTTCCTTGGCATCCTCTGCGTGGTTGTTGACCGCGCTCAAGGCCGTAGTCTGACCACTGAGGAGAGCGATGCCATCTGGACGGCTCTACAGTACTTCCGTACGGGCGGACAACGCCACACGGCGGATGAAGAGGAGTCGCTCTTTCCTCGACTTCGTGAATCGGACGCGAGCTCTCTTGCGGAAATTGATAGGCTGGAAGGAGATCATCGCGAAGCGAATGATCTTCATGGCTCGGTCGAGCGGCTCTATTCAGCCTGGATCACCTCTGGCGAATTGACGACAGCTGACATGGGTCAATTGAAGTCTAAGACCGGGCGGCTCAAGCAGCTCTATTCCAACCATATTGTCGTCGAGGAAACGATTGTCTTCGCTCGTGCGAGACAAGTGCTCGACAGTCACGCTATTGCGGCGATTGGTACAGAATTTCGGTTCCGTAGGAAATAGCCTCGTCGGGCTCTTGTTGTGAGCAATTCTTTTCGGAGTCGCCGGTTCATGTGAGGCACCTCTCAGCGTCGCTGGCAGCGCCATTTCTTCCTCACATGCCCGGATGAACCTCTTCATTCGCATGAGAGACGAGATCGATATACATTTCGCGCTGCAAGTTCGCACGCCAATGGCCTGTTGCCTTCGCAATGAGCATCAGACCGAAGAAGATGCACGCAAGGACTGCCGCAAGGCTCGCAGGACGGATGGTACGACGGCGGCATCCTTTAACAGGGATCAGAGCCTTTCTCCGCACAAAGGAGAACTGCAATGCGTCCTCTACCTGGCGGGCCGCAGCGCACGCCAGGCAAGCGGTGCATTCCACGGATCGGATCTGCACAAGCTGATCGACCGGAACAGGGGACGGGCAAACTCGAGAACACTTTCCTCAGTCGATCCAGGCCTCAGTTTCCCGACGAATCTTTGCCGGCCTGAATAGGGAAGCCAGCCCCAAAAGCGCACCATGGGGCGGAGATACCTGCACCATAAGTTCTGAACCAGCGTGGAGAGCAGCATCAGCAGTGCGATGACGCGGGTGGTCATCTACCCGATTTCGCGGAAGAAACTCAGTATCTTGACGTCGGCGATCAACCCGTAAGGGCTGGGCACGAAGCCATGGATAGCCTCTGCGGACATTGCACCAATCACGAAGACGAAGAATCCGAGCAGGAGGTATTTCAGACCGCGAAGTGGAATATCAAGCCACTTGGGCAGACGCGGATTTCTTCGAGTTTGGAAGAGTCCAGGGGAGAGCGTCGGAAAGTACCGAAGCCTTCAGAATGCGCATTAGGGCAGCAGCCCCGGTACGCGATGGGTCATAACCAAGTGTTTCTCCTTAAATCCCCCTTTATGGAGATCTTTCCCGGCTACTTACACGAACTGGTGGATGATACCGAAATTGTAACTACGTAATGCAGCCAGGAAGCGGAATCCAATCCTGGTGGATCGTCTTTCGCGGCACCTTTTTCCTTTTCGGGGCGGTCGAGTTTGAATTTCGTATCAACCGCAATAACACCATGCGACTCATCGTAAACCAGGCTCAGCTTTGGCTTGGTGCTTTTTGGGTTGGCACTTGTAACTTCAATCGATGAGGAACAGTAGGTTATTCCAGGATTCAGAGAGCATCTTCTGGTCCCTAATCTCGCAGCACCGCTATCTTCAGGTGGAACATCCCATTCGCAGTATTGATTCTGCAAATGCCATGGTCCGAATACAGAACCGGCTATGGTTGTGACAACTCCTGTTGGAGTGACCTGTCGGACGTTGTCTGCTTCAAGGACAAGCAAATTGCCGGTATTGTCATGGGCAATAGCCATGGGTTCCAAGAACGTTGCCGCGGCACCGACGCCATCGAATTCACCGTTTTCGCCTGCACCTGCCAAGCCGGCGATTGTCGTCACAACGCCAGCCGGAGTAACTTTACGGATGGTGTTATTGCCATAGTCCGCCACATAGACGTTGCCCGCCTTGTCAGTTGCAACTCCGTGAGGGGAATCGAATGTCGCATTCGTGCCAATTCCATCTGCGTGGCCGGATTCGCCAGCCTTGCCAGCCAAAGTGGTCACTACCCCTCCAGGGGTTATCTTGCGGAGGGTATGGCTGGACATCTCAACAACGAATAGTTCTCCAGCGCCGCCGGTTGCAATGGCGTAAGGGGCGGTGAACCTCGCCGACGCGCCACTAGCGTCAATTTCGCCACTTTCACCTGCCAGACCAGCAATCGTGGTCACCACACCGGTTGGTGTGATCTTACGGATTATGTTGTTGCCTGAGTCCGCCACATAGATGTTTCCGGTACTGTCAGTGGCAATACCGATGGGGCTAAGAAAACTTGCATTCCCACCTGTTCCATCTGCGTGGCCGTGAGTGCCTGCAGTACCGGCGAAAGTGGTTACTAAGCCTGTCGGCGTGATCTTGCGGATGGTGTTATTGACCTTGTCCGTCACGTAGACGTTGTCGGCGTAATCGGTGGCAATACCAACAGGGTATGTAAAACGCGCGGCATAACCGAGGCCGTCCGCACTCCCTCTCTCATCCGGCTTGCCGGCGAATGTCAGTGCTATCCCATCACGAGTTATCTTGAGGATGGTGTTGCGCGAGTTTGCTATATAGACGGCACCTGTGCTGTCCGTGGCAATACCAGTTGTGAGGCTAAAGTTCGCGGCAGCAGCGACGGCGCTTGTGTCCTGTTGCGCGCCAGCTGTGTTGCTCGAATCAGGAATGGTCAAGATTCCGAGTAAGGCGACGGCACTGACCCAACCTTTGCAGTTCACCCTCATCTTGCTTGTTCCTTCCCCCCAAAGAATATGGCGTTCTGATGGCGCCGTTTGAGGATTGAGCACGTGGGCCGTTGAACTCGGTTTTCGTCATTGTCTCCCCCATTCAATACCGTTGCAACCCTCGCCCGCACCAGCGGCGCAGCTAAGCTGATCGCCGCACTTGGAAAGCCGCAATAGGCCCACTTCCGGGGCAAACCTTTAGCGTGGCAAAGCATCTTGATGCATGAGGGCAGTCATCGATATGGGACCAAACCGTTCTTCAGACCAACATCCTGGCGCCATGTGTTTCTGAATCGAGACCCATGACGCCAGATAACCAGTTTCAGCGACGCAGGCTGAAGTTATCAGCCAACTCAGAAGATCAGTTTCAGCGCCCCTTGCAGTTCCCTGCTTGGAAAGTAGGAGTTGACGATGCCATAACCAGCGTCGGTTGCGACGCTGTCGGGAGCCTGCGCGTTGGGATGATTGAAGACGTTGAAGGCCTCGGCTCGAAACTCCATGCCGACTTTCTCAAAGCCCAGGGGGACAAATTTGTGCACGCCGAGATCGAGGTCAGAGTAGGCGGGGGCGCGCGCAACATTGCGGGGACAATTGCCGTAGGGTGTGTTAGCGGCGGTGGGCACAGAGACGGCCGTGGGGTCGAGATACTGATACTGTCCCGGCAGACCGGCAATGGAGGTTCGACCGGCTTTGCCCAAAACCGGGGTTCCAACCAAGCTCGGACGGTAGAGGAAGCTGGTCAAGGTACTCACTTGCTGAGCCGTGGATTCGGCGTAGCTGATGTTGATGGGCAGGCCGCTTACCAGGGAGCTGATACCCGTCAATTGCCAATCGCCGAGAACGTATTGCAGGGGCGCGGCCGCGTGCGAGCCGAGAAGCTTGCCTTTGCCATAGGGCAGATCCCAGACGACATCAAGAGAGTCGTTCAGCGGCCGGTCATAAGCAGAGCGGGTGTAAGTACCCAACCTGTTGTATAAGTCGACCAGGGGGCTGTCACCGTTATTGAGTTCCTGGTCGGCAGCAGCGATATCTTGCGCGTGGGACCAAGTGAAGGAGTTGGCAAGGTAAAGTCCATGGCTCAAACGCTTTTCAAGCTTTGCCTCCAAGGCGTTGTAGCGCGATGGGCCTTCGTTGAAGGATTCCTGGATGCCGGCGAAGGTTTGTATGGGGCGGCGTGCCTGAAGGCTGAGGGTACCGCCTGCTGCGTTGGGCAATGCCTCGTTGAAATCTTGAAGAATCTCCTCGTGGACGCCGTAGTTGCCAACATAGGCCACATCGAGATAGGTGGTTTTCGCCAGCTGCCTTTGGACAGATAATTGGTAGCTCTGCACGTAGGTGGTTGGCGTTTTGGTAGGGTCGTAGGTGGTCATGGTGGACAATGGCGAGTAGTTAGCTGTGGAAAGGAAGTTGTTCAAGTAACCTAGCTGGGTTGGCTGGAAACAACTGAGCGGAGCGGCCGACGCCGAGGTGCAGACGGTCTGGGGCGAAGTCTTAGAAACCGGTGCGAACTGCGAGATGACGTTGTCGATGTTGAAAGGGGCGTTCTGCGCCAGTTCATTTACCACAGCGGCGCGGATGAACTGCTGGTAGCTGATGCCGTAAGCCGCGCGAACAACCATCTTGGAATCGAGATTGTAGGCCAAGCCCAACCGGGGAGCAAAGTCCAGGTTGTTACGATCGATGAGGGCGCGATTGGCAATGGAGCCGCTAGTGGCCACGACGAGGCCGCTCGTGGGACTGGTGGCGGGATTGAAGTCGGCGAGCTGATTGTTGGACTCGTAGGGCGGGGTTGCCAACTCGTAGCGCAGGCCGAGATTCACGGAGAGCTTGTTCGATACGCGCCAGTCGTCCTGGCCATACAAGAAATGCATCTGCTGGTTGTATTGCACCACGTGGTGGGCGCTAAGCTCATATTTGCTTCGCGCGCCGAAGATGAAGTCGGCCAGGTTCCAGGCCTCAGCATAGCTGGGGTCAGTGGAGTTGGCTCCATAACTCGGGTCGGTCGTGGTAGTCGTCTTGCCCTGCGTGAACTTGCCGCTGTAAGTGTCTGCGCCGAAGACGGGCTTGAAGTTGCTCACCAGAGAAGATTCATCAAGATATTCGTAGCCGAACTTAAAGCTGTGATGCCCTTTGAGCCACGAGTAGTTGACCTTGGGATTGTAAACAGTGGGATTGACCACGGTCGGCAGGTTGTTGGTGCGTCCGAACGGTGTAAATCCGGTTACGGTGACGGTGTTCAGGCCACTGGCAAACGATGGATCGGAAGGGGCGTTGGGCTCGCCTGCAGCTACCAGCAGGTTGGGTTGCCCAATTGAGGTAGGGTTCTGCGCGCCGGCGCTCCAGGAATAGCCGAAGCGCAGATCGAGCGCCGAGGCTGTGGTTAGTTGGAAAACAAATCCGGTGGCCAGTTGTTTATTGTTCTGGTTGATGTTGCCCTTCACTGTATTACCTGAATAAATGGGTCCCGGGATGGCCGCCGGATCGAGCGCGTTGAACCTGCGCTGACTGTAGCGGGCGAAGGTGGTCATGCGTTGATTGATGTGATAGTCCAGACGAAGATCGCCCTTATCCGAGTCCTCTGTTCCTACTGGAAATGAGGTGTAATTGTTGCCGACGCCCGAGATCTGCGAAGTGAGCGAGCCGGTTGGAAGCAGGCCCAGAACGGTCATATCCAGGGGGCTGATCTGCGGGGTCGTGGTTCCCGGAAGAGGGGTCGCTTCGAGCGCCGAGATGGGAATGATGCCATTAGAGTAGACAGCCTTCGTGTAGGGATTGGTAATGGGAATAGCATTTCCCTTGGCGTCGACGAATTGTCCGGCGGCCTGCGCGGCTGTGGGCAGGGTGGCCTGCAGTGCAGTGCGCAGAATGCGGCGGAAACCTTCGTAATCGCCGAAGAGGAAGATTTTCTCGCGGAGGATGGGACCGCCGACATCGGCTCCAAATTGATTCTGAATAAGCGCCGGTTGCTGGCCATTGGCTGACGGGATGGGCCCACTCGCATCCAGGACGGTGTTGCGCAGGTAATTCCATGCGGCGCCGTGGTATGCGTTGGTTCCGCGCCGCGAGACTTCGTTGACCAGACCACCGGCCGCTTCGCCGAACTCCGCGCTCTGATTGCCAGTGGTAAACCGGAATTCGGATAACGCATCGGGGCTGAGCTGGCTGGTCTGGTTGGAGAAGCCCAAATCGTTCAAACTCCAACTACTGTTGTCCAGTCCGTCCAGGAGGAAGGAGTTGACCTGGTTGCGCAGCCCGTTGACGTTGTAAGAGGCTTCGCGGCTGGTAGCGCCTTCGATTTCGATAAAGGACTTGTTCACGCCCGGCACCACAAGCGCCAGGTCGGCCGGATCTCGACCGTTCAAGGGCAGATTGACGACTTCGGTCGGATTGATGACCATGCTGCGATCGCTGGTATCGGTTTCAAGCAGAACGGCTGAAGCCGCAACGACTACCTGCTGGTTGACGCTCGTCGGAAAGAAAACCAGATCGACCCGCTGACGCGCGCCCACGGTTACCGTGAAGGCCGAGGTGGAAACGTCCTTGAAGCCATTGTGCGTTGCCTTGACGACATAATCCCCGGCGGGAACGCTCGAGAACGTGTAGTCCCCGACAGCGTTGCTGAGGGTTGCTTTTGAAATGCCGGTGCCAAGGCTTTCAAGCGTAACGGAGACTCCAGGCACAATTCCGCCGGTTATATCGCGGACGTTTCCGAGAATGCTCCCGCTATCGAACTGAGCGTTTAGTAAGTTGGCTGAGCAGAGAAGAACAAGAATCCAAAGCATTCGACGCACAAGCGACATACGACTCCTTTTCGTAGGACCTCCTGAGGACGGAGAGTCTCTACCTGATACAACCTTGGTACTTAGAGATTTATAGACAATAGTACCCCAATACTGAGCACTAAAGTACTAATATGGTTTGGATCAGTAGCACTAAAGTACTATGTCGCACCGCCCGATTTAAGCCAAAGCCTTGATATGTCGCTATTTGATACGCTTTTCAAGTGGGTGGTAGAACGGCTCTTTTGCACCCAAAATGGTGCGCCTCATTGCGATCGGATTTGCGCGGGGTAGAGGGGAATACGCGGGCAATACGCAACAGACAATGCGTTGGGCGCGCTATTGGGAAGCATAAGAGCCGGTGACCAATCATTACTGCTCTGCACTAAGTCCGCATTGCAAATCTGATGAGTCGTGAGCACACCAGCGAAAACCGTAAAAACTTCAAGCCAGCATCGATGAGTAATGTCTGGCTTTGCGCGTAAGTACCCTTATAACTGTTACCGACACGTGCGGAAGGTTGTTACCGGCCAGCGCCGCAAGGTTCGATGCGAGAAGCACTGCGGTACTCGATGCGGATAAGTAATGCAATGCTTATTACCGATGCGTCAAGTAACTAGCCCTGAAATGTAATTGACCTCAAAGAATTATGAAATAACTATGGATCAGTGCAGCTTGCAGTTGAGCAGCTTGCATCTACTCAGAGATCAGAGAGGTATTACCCCACCATGATCTGCGCGAATGAAACCAAATCGAAAAAGACTGTGATCCAGCTTGGATTCAGGATGATCGTTTGCCTGGTTGCTTTGGCCATGCTTGCGTTAGTACCCGTGCCTGTCTCAGCGCAGCAGAACCCCACCATCGCCGGAGACTACGCAGGAACCCTCGGCCCGCTGCGCGTAAAGCTGCATTTGAAGGCAAGCACATCGGGCAAAGTAACAGGCATTCTCGACAGCCCCAATCAAGGCGCGATGGGCATTCACTGCGCCAACTTCCATGTTAGTGGCCAGTCAGTCACTTTTACTGTTCCTGCATTACAGGGAATGTGGAGGGGGACCGTTAATGCAGACGGAACCCTCACTGGAACTTGGGATCAGGGCCGTTCGCTGCCACTCAACTTCGCCCGTGATACTGCAGTTCCGGAAGAGAAAGCACTTAAGGCCTCTCTGTAGAGGCATCGAACCTCAACTGCTAGCTTGGCTCGCTGGTATGTCTGCGGCTCGGGAACTGCGGATTAGCCCCGATAGGTTGGCAGGTGTTTACCAGTGCGGATGCAGGCTTGAAATTCGAATGGCGCCCACATGTTCATCCGCTGTATACCGCCTGGAGAGGGAACGGTGAATCTGGGGGCCGAGATGTTCAATCGGAGGGTTGTTCTACATAGGCCAAAAGGCTGCTTGTCGGGTTGCAAACCGGGGCAAATCGCCGCTCGCAGGGTTGGGATTCTTCGAGACATGAACCTACGGGGCAGCCCGCGCACGCATTTCAGGTTGCTGAGAGTTGAACTAAACGAAGCATCAGGTTGTTGAGAATTTGACGCCTTTTCGCAAAATACTCAGATTTTGAACTAGAAACCTGCTCAATCTATTGATAATAGATGGCTTAATTTGATCTCCCTAACTACGCGAATGCGCCCGCGCTGCGTTGAGGAAGCGCAGCGCGAGGCCTGCGGTTTTACTACTGTTCCGTGTAGACGTAGTCGTTGTGGAGCCAGACTCCGTCGATCTTTGAGTAGAGCCTCGCGTACACCTTGACTCCGTTTGCGGGCAGGGTTGGAGCAGTCGCGGAGAGAGCCGTGCCTTTGTACAAATACAGGTCGCTGTCGCCGGGCGCAATCGCGCTGAGGTTGAGTTGGTAGTCGGATGCCGAAGTCCCTGCGCTCCACTGGAAGAGCACATTGCTGGTGCCCAGGATTGTGCCCAGTCCCGGCATTGGAGAGGTGAGCACCGCTAGAGTGGGCGTGCCGCTTTCGGTATAGACGTAGGCGTTCGACTGCCACGCTCCGTTGATCTTTGAATAAAGCGTTGCGTACACCGTAACGCCGTTTGCGGGAATGGTGGACACAACCGCGGACGTGGCTGTGCCTTTGTACAGAAACAGGTCGCTTGCACCCGGCGCAATGGTGCTGAGGTTGAGCTGGTAGTCCGTGACTCCGGTGCCGGTGGTCCACTGGAAGGACACGCTGCTGGTGCCAAGGACGGCGCCGGGCGCGGGAAATGCGAGGACAGCCGAGGCCGGCGTGCCGCTTTCGAAATAGACGTAGTCGTTCGACTGCCACGCTCCGTTGATCTTTGAATACAGCGTTGCGTAGACCGTTTCGGCGTTTGCGGGAATGGTGGACACAACCGTGGAAGTGGCTGTGCCTTTGTACAGGAACAGGTCGCTTAAACCCGACCCGATGGCGCTGAGGCTGAGCTGGTAGTCCGTGACTCCGGTGCCGGCGGTCCACTGGAAGGAAACGTTGCTGGTGCCAAGGACGGCGCCGGGGGTGGGAAATGCGAGGACAGCCGGGGCCGGCGTGCCGCTCTCGGTATAGAGGTAGGCGTTCGACTGCCACACTCCGTTGATCTTTGAATACAGCGTTGCGTAGACCGTTTCACCGTTTGCGGGCAGAGTGGAAACGATGGTGGAAGTGGCCGTGCCCTTATAAATGTACAGATCGGTTGCACCGGGTGCGATTGTGCCGAGGGTGAGCTCGTAGTCGGAGACATCAGTCCCGGCGGTCCACTGGAAGGACACACTGCTGGCACCCAGCACGGTGCTGATCCCGGGCGTGGGGGAAGTCAGCGCTGCGGGCACTGGCGTGGCAGACTGCAACGTGATCGTCGCGGCATTGCCATTCCAATAGTAGTTGGTGCTCCAAGTGGAGTTGAAGACTCCAATGTCTACCGTGTACGTTCCGGTCGCTGTTGCAGGTGGCGAAAGTGTGGACGGATCAAAGGTATACGTAAGCGAGAGTGTTCCACCCGCGGCGATGTTCTGCCCGGTCCAGTTCTGCTGCACGATTTCCGTGCCCGACGGGTTGATCACCAGCAATTGGACAATACCGTTTGTGAGACCGACAGTGCCGGTGTCCTTCACCGTAACGGAAACGGTTGAAGATCCGCTGGCGGTGATCGAGGTTGGAATGGCCGTCGCTGAAGATGTGAATGTGAGCGCAGAATTCACAGTGATGGTTCCCGCCGATGAGTTCCAACTCCACTGCTGATAGGTCGAGCTAAAGATCCCCACTTCCACCGTATAGGTTCCAGCCAGCGCCGGGGTAAGCGACGCGGTGTAAGTCTGAGTCTGGTTCGAGGTAAAGTTCTGGGCTGTGAAATTCTGCGTAAGCACAACATTGCCGTCGGGATCGAGAGCAATGATCTGGACGACTCCGTTGCTCAGCGAGTTAGCGGTGCATTTGACTGTCGCAGTGATGATAGTACTGACATTCTGTGTGACCGGGTTCGGCGATGCGGTGGCCGACGACGTGAATGTGGGCGGAACGATCGGGGTCGCCGCGAGGGGTGTCGAATTTGGACCTGTGCCAATGGAATTAGTTCCCGAAACCACGTAGTAGTAAGTGGTGCCGTTAGTAAGTCCTGTGTTAGTGAAGGTAGTGGGTGAGGGACTGGTGACGGTGCCAATGGTCGTGAAGGGACCGCTGCTCGCCGCTCCGCGGGATACGGTGTAACTGGTGGCGCCGCCGCCGGCATTCCACGTAAGTGTCACTGTGCCGCTGCCGACCGTGGCTGCCAGACCTGTTGGCGCTGTGGGAGCGGTCTCGACGCTACCGGCCGGAACTACAAACAGCGTGATGCTTTGTGAAGGAACGGTAGCGCTGATTGCGTTGTTGGCCACTGTTACACTGCCCAGGCTGGTGATCGAAGTTTGCGTCGCCGACGAAATCTGATAGGCCTGTGCCGCGCCTGTGTTTGCAAAGTTAGCCAGGCTCACGGTCACAGGAGTGCTCCCCTGCTGCTTGTTAATCACCATTATCGTCAACGCACCGTCTGACGAGCGGGTAGCGGCATAGGCCGACAAGTTATCCGGGTTGGCCACCGTTGCCGATACACTTGTATCTCCGAACGTAGATAGATTGCCGTCGTAGTTACGGTACATCTCCATGGCGAGATAAGTGGGGCTGGGATTGGCAGGAACCGTCCAGCGGGTTGCAAAGTCGAAGCCGTAGACGCCATAGATACCCTCAACATCGGCCTGCGTGGTCGCGCCATTTAAATTTGGCTCATCACCCCAGTTATATTCGGTGCAGCCTATCTCCAGCCCAGGGTAGTACGTGTCAACCCAATTGCGCATCAGCGGAATCCAGTCCTCAATGCCTCCATTGATGCCGAGAGTACCTTCCCAGGAAGGATCGCTATAAGTCGGGTCCCAGAGGATGCGAGTGTATTGATTGCGGGTCGCCTGGCCCGCGGCGGAATCGTCACTGCCTCCCGGTATCTGGTTGTAGCAGTGAACGCTCAACCCATCGATCAGCTTTGTTCCCGTGTTTTGCTTATAAGCGTAGAGCTGCTGCAAAAGCCATGGGTAGTAGTAGGTGTCATTGTGGGTCGCGTAATCGGAACCTGCACCGGTTCCATTTTTCTGGTCGAGTCCGCTTTCAAACATTGCCCACCAGACCCACTCTTCGGGAGCGATGATCTTGGCATTGGGATCGGCGGCGCGGATGGCCGTCGCGTAATTCACGATGTCGTTGTACTCTTCCTCGTACGTCTCCGGATTGGGGTGGATGTCCCGATGGGTCGAGTTCCATAGCGAGGGCTCGTTGTCCAGAATGTAGTACTTGACCCCGGTGCTAGTCGTCGACAGCCCCCATTTGCCGATCAAGTGCTGTAACCATGCTGATTGAATGGAAACGCTGTTCGGCACGTAGGCGTCAAGAGGGTTGTTGACGATGTACTCGCCTGTTGCGGCGCTGAGACCGCTGCCGGCGTCCGGCTGGTATGGGTCGACGGCCTGAAGGCCGTCGCTCGAATCTGCTTCCTGTGCGCCATACTTAGCCACCGAGTAGGACCAGAGCGAGGCTACGTTGACCTGGGGATTTGCGCCGAGGTTGGCGATGTAAGGCATCATGGGAATCGAAACCATAGGCTCGGAGCCCACGTTGGCGCCGTATGTGCCTTGGATCGAATTGTCGACGGCAGCGCCGGGCACTTGCGTGCTGTCCTGCAGGTAGCTCGCCCAGTACCAGTCATGACTCAGATTCAGGGCATCGATTTGCCAGTTGTACGTGCTGGCGAGAGTCTCGCCCCCCAGGCGATTGAGCGGAGCGTTCAGGGCGGCAACATCGGACTGACCCGCCACGCACACACCATAGATATTGGGATTGATGGCGCGCTGGTTGGCAGTCGCGTCCACACTCACTGAAGTCGCCGCGTTCTGCGCACTCAGTGGCACAGTGGCCGTGGAGAAGAGTGCGATACCCAGGATCGCTGGTAGTGCCGCCAGTCGCAGGGATACGCCGAGGGGTTGGATCACGTCACCGGAAAGCCGAAGACCAATAGCTCGCACGATGGAAAAAGAGAAACGCAGAATCTTGTGAAGCATTGTTGCACCCCCAACCAAAAGAAATCGTCAGCGGCCAGGAAAAAATCGACAGTCTCGCAAACTTTGGTTGCCGCCGACATCCACCTGGACAAAAACGGTTGGGACTTCCGGCCGCCGATGACGAAGCAGCACAAAAGACCGTCGAGGTTCGCCAAGCGACCTAATCGCTATCGCTTGATCTTTATCGAGGTATACCGTCGGCAACTGAATTTCTTAAGTGGCACCGCTGGGTATGCGGTGACTACCTGCAAAAACAAATCAGGACTTGATCAAGACCACAAGAGCACGCTTGATAATCCATCGGGTCTTTGTCCGCTGTGATCCTAATGCAGGATAAGGCATTTGGACAAGGATTTTGCGGAAGTTTCTTATAGCCAACAATTCTTATCAACCCCAAGCCCTTTTGATTCTTGAGATTTGAGTAGGGCGACGCATATCGGCAGAAGAACTGATCCAACCATGATGGCAGCTTCCAGCGCATCGTGTGCGAAGAGTTTCCGATCCTGGCTGGTAACTAATTGGAGCTTCCTTCGCGAAGAGAGATGGAGAGAAATTCAATCGCGGATGGAGCGATGACCTGCGGTTGAGGGCTGCAGGGTCAGGCTGCGCATCTCGTATTTATCCAGCGAGTTGACTTGTTGTGAAGCGGAGGCTTTGGAAGTCGACTGTGCCGAGTCCGTGCGCGGCGGCCATCTGCAGATAAGGCAGGTGCTCGGGGTCGAGATTCCAATAAGCTTTGGCGACGTAGGCATCGAGAGCTACCGGGTCGGTTCCCGCGACCATTGTCTTTTTCAGCGCGACATCTTCGAGGTTTCCACCAGTGGGTCCGTTGCGCAGCAGGATGCGATAGCAGTCCATGAGGGTGACTGTGGGCAACATGAAGTTGGCTAGATCAACCAGGCTCTGGTGAATCTGTTGATGGAGGCGATTGCGCTGGCCGCCGAGGATGCCGTACCAGTTCTTCATGCCGAGAGTAGCGCCGACCAGTCCGTGGTGCTTGGCAATGGGCAGATTGATAATCTTGTCGGCCTCAAGGAAGGGGATGAAGACGGGCCAGCTTTTGAGCACGACGCCCCCCAGATCGACTTCGCGATAAAGATCGGGATCGGGAAGAATAACTTCAGCGCCCTCGGCGTGCGCGGCGGCCTGGATGCCAGAACGCTGGAAGCAGCGGCGTGGTTCGTTGCAACTGACGTCCGTGACGACGACTCGTTTCGCTCCTGCATGCCAACACTGGCGAACGACCGCAGCAACAACATCGGGATTGGTGTTGGCTGCCTGTTCCGGGGTGCGGTCCCACGCGATGTTGGGCTTGATGACAACGACATCCTGGCGGCCGATGAAGCGGCCGATGCCGCCGAGATTCTGGAGGGCGCGCTGAACCAGGGCGCGCGGTTCGCCTCCCTGCACAACTGTAAGCTGTGGCCATTGCGGATCGGCCGCGGTGCGATGATCGCGGCGAGCCTGCGTAGCGGCAATCGGAAGCGGGCGAACGCTTCTGCTGCTGAGCCAGAAGGCCGCGCCCGCCGTGCCCGCAGCTGCCCCGCCGAGGCGAAGCAACTGGAGCATGGCCTCACGGCGATTGATGCCTTGCGGCGGTGTTGCGGACGCGACTTGGTCGGTCATGTTGGCGAACCTCGTGGGCTAGATCTCCATCAGATGAATCTTTTGGGGATCGTTGAAACCGAGCTGGTGCGTGGCGTCGGCTGCGGTGGCGATGTACCGTGGCGGCTTGCCGGCAGCCTCGAGTGTGTTCAGGCCGGCCTCGGCGCGCTTGCGCTCGATCATCTGCCATGCGGTCTGGTCGATGGCTACGCGGTCTTCACCGACAATGAGCGCATTTGGCTGCCAAAGCCGCTCGGGGTGGAAGCCGGGCCCGCCATCGTAGACCGAAGAGATGGCATCGCCGATGGTAAAGCGGACCTTCTGGCGGATGACGGGAATGCAGTTCAGATCGGCGACCGCCGGGTTGCATCCCCCGGCATGGAGGTCAAATGGACGATCGACCACTCCATACATGTTCTTCATGGCGAAGGTGACGCCGGCCATTGTGTGATCTTTGAGGATAGGCATCCCGATGACCATGTCGCAGTCGCGGGTCAGGATCTTCGACAGACGAATGCGGGCCGTGCCCCACTGCTCCGGTGTGTCTTCAAAGCCCGACACGTCTGAGCCGTAGCAGCGCATCTTGCTTGCGTCAGTATTGATGGTGAGACCGCATGCCTCGAGATCGTGGCGGTTGCGGTCCCATACGATGATTTCGCCGGCCTTGACGCCAGCCTGCTGCAGACGCTCGGCTACGGCCATGACCAGGGCAAGGTGGGTTGAGATGCCTTTGCCGCCGAGGCCGTTGGTTTTGAGGCCGATCGCTTTGCCGACGGGAACAATGTGCTTCCATGCGTCGATGGGATTGTCGCGGCCCGTGTACTGCGCAATGGCGCGGTCAAGAAGATCGAGGACGTGCTTCTCGTCGAGCTGGCCGTCGGGACCGTGGAGGGCTGGATCGCGAGCAATGACGACGCGGGATTTGCCTGTCTCGGTGTGAGTAGCCTTGTGGTCGATCATGCCGGCCAGTCCCAGCTTGCTCTGTGATCCCAGAATCAGAGCTCCGGTGGCAGTTGCCTGAAGGAATTCGCGGCGATTTTTCATTGAACACCTCGTCATGATGCGGTGCGGCCGGGCACGCGGCTCGGGCGGTTCAGAGTTTGGCTACCACTGCGCGGGCCAGCGCCTGCAAGGCGTCTGGGGTGCCGGGCGTGGATTGATAAGCGACGATGCGTACCAGGTAGGGACCCTTGCGGAAGATGACGCTCTGCGCATAAGCCACGCCAGCGTCGCCGATGGAGATGTTTTTGGAGTCATTGCTGACGCCGGTTGCGAAGATTTTACGCGCGCCCTCTGCGTCGCGCATGGTGTGAATGTCCACGGTGGCTTCCAACTGACCCTGGTATTTGTAGTCGGATGTTGAGGTGGTTACCACTCCTGCGGAGATATACTGCTCGGCATCGCCGTCGATGTACTGATAGAGATCTTTCGCGGCGAAGGTACGGGTATCGGAGGTCTTCTCCCAGCCGGAGACAGCGCCCGACGCGGGGAATGGGTCGATGGCTTTCTTTTTGCAGCCTGTGGAGGCAAGAGCAACAAGCATCAGGGCTGAAGCGGTGAGGATCCATCGGGCTGAGACGTGTTGGGAGCGAAAGATCACGAGGCGTTCTCCTTTACTTCCTGTTGAGCAGAATCTGGCTGGTGGGCGAGCGGCTTTCGCCAATGCTGGTGACGTAGACTGCGGGATGTTCCTGCAGCGGGCAGGCGTACTCGCAGGCGCCGCAACCCACGCAGCGGCTGGGATCGATGTGCGGCTGCTTGAGGGTCTTGGTATTGCCGGCGGAGTCGACAACCTGGGCCTCCTGGACGTAGATGGCTTTGGGCGAGACGGGGCACCATTCTTCGCAGACGATGCAATCAGTGGCCATGGCCCAGGGCAGGCAGCGGCCACGATCGTAAAAAGCGGTTCCGAGGCGGATGGGCTGCTGCTGGCCGGTGTCAACAACCCAGCCTTTTTCATGCGGCGTAATCTGCCAGATGGCGCCGGTGGGGCAGACCTCAGAGCAGAGCACGCAACTGGGCTCGCAGTACCCAATGCGCGGAATGAGCGTCGGAGTCCAGAGACCTTCGAGGCCCGCCTGTTCGAGTGTGGGATGCAGCGCAGTGTTGGGGCAGGCCTTCATGCACTCGCCGCAGCGGATGCACCGCGAGAGAAAGTCGCTCTCGTCGAGCGAGCCGGGGGGGCGAATCAGGCGCTCGTTGCGGCTCTTGCCCATGCCGGTGCTGGCGCGCATCAGGGGCACTGCGACAGCTCCCGCGGCGAGACCGGTCAGGGTGCGGCGGCGGCCGAGATCAGGCGAGGCCACTTCCTTTTCGTTGCGGAAGAAGCGGAACTCGAGGCCATTGTGCGGGCAGGCATCCACGCAGTTCATGCACATAAGGCACTCGCTCTTGTGCCAGGGAATGCCGCCGATTGGGTTGTCGCCGCCCTGGCAATGAAGCATGCAGCGGTTGCAGTTGTCGCAGCTCTCCGGTTTCTTGTGCAACCCCAGCACACTCCAGCGAGACACAGCGCCGAGCAGCGCGCCGAGCGGGCAGATGGCGCGACACCAGAACCGCGTTACACGCAGGCCGGCAAAAAGGATTCCGACGAAGACAATGCCGAGGAACACGCTCTGCGCATAGTGCGGTTGGCGGAGATCGAGGAGCATGGCCTGGAGGACGGTGTGAAGGGATTCTCCAGTGAAGCGGATGAAGCCGACATGGCTATGTTCAAGCGGGGTGAGCACTGCGCGTGCGCCGATGCTGAATGCCGGCAACAGCGATAGCCCGAAGGAACGAACCAGAAGGCTGAAAGGGTCCAACCATCCGATCACGGCTGAGCCAAAGACGGCCGCTACAAGCCCAGCCAGCAGCACCACGTATTTAACGGTTTGCCAGCGCTTATAGCGATTCGAATCGATGCGTTGCTTGCCGCGTTTTGACTCCGACGGCCAGCTCCCGACCCAGTGCTGCAGCGTGCCCATGGGACATATCCAGCCACAGAAGAAGCGGCCGAAAAACAGCGTGGGAATGAGAATGATGAAGCTCCAAAGCAGCCCGCGATAAATGGCATGGCCAGCGAGGGCATTCACCAATGCGACGAGGGGATCCCACTCAAAGAAAAGACGCACCGGGCCGCGCATGTGAAGGTCGGCGGTTGCGCCGGATGCAGGACGGAGAGATGTGAGCCCCAGAAGAACAAGGAACAGGAGGAAAAAGAAGATCTGCGAGCTCGTGCGAAATAATTGGATTCGCAACGTTTTCATATTTCCCCCGTGCGGAGCGGGTGCCGGTTGACGTCGGAATCTCGCCTGCCTTAGTGGTCAGGAAGCTGCCGAACAAATAGGCAATTGCGAAAGTCGTGCGGGATCAAAGCGCGGCGGCAGCGTTCCATCCAGCGAAATGCGTACCAATCCTGCCGCCAGGTCTGGACTGACGGAGAGTATCGAACCGCTCAACCCAGCCTGACCCTCTTAGCGAGTTCAGCGAGAATCATCCGCCCCCGCAGGGCTTGCAAACAGTGATGCGAATCACGGATCAGCTCTACATGCTGTGCGTTCTTCGCGTCGGATTTCCGGGAGGCAGACCGTGTTGATGGCAATCGACGCACTTTACCCAATGAATGTTGTGGGTGCTGGTTGCGCTCGCGTAGGTCGTGTCCATCTTCTCAACATCGAGACCGCAGTTGGACATTTGAGGATGACACGTCTTGCAAGAGGCGCGCGCATTCTGATTGTGTCCGGTATGACAGGCTATGCAACTTAGGCCTTCATGGACACCGACGGGAGTGCGATCGTCGCCTGAGCCGAACTGAGCGGCCCAGCCGCTGGTCTCCGCAACGGTGCCCGTCTCAGGCCTGCGGGGCGCATGGCACTGGTAGCAGATGGCGGAACGAGGATCTGGGCTCACGGTCACCAGGCGCGCGCCGTCGTGCAGTTCGGGAATTGCCAGGGACGCCGCGGTGAAGTGGGTCTGTTCGCGACGGTCGAAGAATGCGAGCGAATCATGCACCGGGTTTCCTGCAACTGAGATGCGCCGTGGCGGCCTGGATTCGACCGGACCCAAGCGATGCACCTGGTGACAGGCCTGGCAAGGGATGGCGGGCTCATCGGCGAGGTCTCGGCGAACCACGCGCCACGGCCCTTGCGAGTTTTGAGGCTGGACTAGGTCTCGGATTGCTCCGCTGAAGTGCATGCCGTGGCAGCGTAAACAATCATCCATGAGGCGCTGATGGGAGTTCTGGATGGGGTTGGCAAATATCTCAGAATAGCTAGCGCTGTGCGGGCCGGCGTGCCAGGTTGCGTATTCCTGCTGGTGGCACCTCTGGCAATTGGACACCATCTCCACTACATCCACGTCGCGCAGATGAATTGCCTCTGGCCAGTTGCGCATGAGATGAACGCGAATGTGACGAAGCTTGGTGGAAAGACTGGCTACGTGGCAATCCATGCAGGTGGCATTGCGATGCGGAGCGCCGTGCACCTGGCTGACATAAGCTGCCATCTCGTGGCAGCTTTCGCAGCCTTGCCCATGCTCCGATGAGTAGTAATACGACGCACCAAAGGTACCGCCGACAAGGACGAGGATCATCAGGACGATGGCCAGCGCCGCAACTTTCAGCAGTCGCTTCATGACCGGAATCCCGTGCCTTTCCAGTTGTGGACCAGCGCGTCAGACGCCATGTAGGCAATGGCCATGATGGTGAGCACAGGGTTGAAGCCGCCGTTGGTGACGTGCACGCTTGAGTCGATGACGAAGACATTGTCAACGTCATGAATCTGACAATTACGATTAACGACCGAGGACTTTGGATCGTTGCCCATGCGGCAGGTTCCGGCCTGGTGCTGACCGGCAGAAACTGAATCCGGCTTGCCGGCCATGACGGATGTATGGATTGCGCCGGCTTCTTTGAGCCATGCCTCGGCACGATTGGCTTGCACGTCGCCGATTTCGAACGTGTGAGGATGCACGTTCCCGGAGAAGCGCGCCACCGGAAGACCCCACTTGTCTCTTACCGTCTGATCCACGGTGACGCGGGCATCCGACGAGGGAATCTGCTGCGTGGGCCCGATGATGACGATGCTTCGCCTGTGCCACTCACGCATGGCCTGCTTATGTGCGAGGCCCCAGCGCGGAGTGTTTGGAGGCAGACGGTCGATGGTGTGAATGGGGAGACGAATGAATTCGTTGGCCAACATGCCGCCGCCGATGAGCCCGGGGGTGCCGTGGTTGTAATCGCTGACGGCAATGCTGGCACCAGGCCCAACGTCGTCGTAGGTGTCGAAGTCAAAATAGCCGATTGCGCCGGTGTAATGATGGCCCTGAAGATTACGGCCGACCTGGTCGTAGCGGTTGCCGAGACCGTTGGGAAGGAGCCGGCTTTTCGAGTTGAGCAACAGGCGTGCCGACTCAACGGCACAGCCGGAGACTACGACAAGATCAGAGAGTTGCTGCTGCAAAGAGCCATTGCTGTCGAAATAAGCGACCCCGATGGCGCGCCCATGGTCGTCGGTAAGAATCTCTTTCACCATAGATTCGGTGCGCAGTTCGCAGTTCCCGGTTCCGAGAGCAACGGGAATCACGGTGTTCTGCGATCCGTTTTTGGCGTCGACTTCGCAGGCGAATCCGCAACACCAGCGGCAGCGCATGCAGGGGCCGCGGCCGTTGTAGGGGACGCTGTTGCGGGCCATGGGAATGTGGAAGGGATGCAGGCCAAGGCGTTTTGCGGCAGGCTCCAGGATTCCGAATTCGCGCCCTGGAGGCACGGGCGGCATGGGCAAAGGATGCCGGCGCGGGCCATGAAATGGAGTCGCGGAATAATCGCCGGAGATACCGATTTCGTATTCAGCCTTCTCATAAAAGGGTTCCAGATCATCGTATGAGATGGGCCAGTCTTCGAGAGAGCTTCCCGTCGGCGCGCCGTAGGTCGACTTCATGCGGAAGTCCTGGGGCATGTAGCGCCAGGCCTGTGCGCCGTAGCTAAGGGTCCCGCCGCCAACGCATGCCGCGTTGTTCTGGTAGCTTCCCTCACTAGCAAGGGCAATGTGCGGCAGCCCCTTCGCATCCGACCACACCCGCGGATTCCCTTCATCTTCCGGACCAAACGCATTACCGAGCAGGGTGGTGCGCTGATTGCGAAGATCGTCTTTGCGGCAGTCGTTGGCCGTGTACCACTTGCCCCGTTCCAGCAGAACAACACTAAGGCCAGCGACCGCGAGTTCCTTGGCGACAATGCCGCCCGCCGCGCCTGCTCCAATGACCACAGCATTCACGCGCTTCATGAGGACGATCCGTTGGTCAGGTCGTATTGTGCGCGGCCGCGGACCGGCGGCTCGGCAAGACCTAGCATCCGCCAGCTCACAGCGTCGCGATTGCCTCCATGCCGTGGCGAGCCGTAGTAGCCTTCCAGCGTGTGGTTGCGCACCAGCTGAAAAAAGCCTGGATTCTGGCGCTCCAGATCGCTGACGATTTCAAATTGCTGCAGTTGGGAAAGCGACGCAAGATCTGAACCGAATCGCTTCCGGCTTGCCGTGTCTACATCTTGCAGACCGTGCCGGTATGCGTGGCGATGGCGGCGATAGGGTCGCATCAATTGGCGGTCGATGTAGTTGAGCACGCCCGCCTGGGAAGCGCTGGGAAACTCATCTTCGGGCACAATCTGATCGCAAACCGCCGTCAGTGTCCTGGCCTGTTCTTCAGTGAGAGACTCCCAGTCCCCTTGCTTGCCAGCTTTGCAACCGATGGCGAGGGCCGCGCTGCCCAATGCGCCTACAACGACAAACTGACGCCGCGTCAGTGAGCCCGGCTTGCGATTCGAGAGCATCGACGTATCCCTCGTAGAGCACCGAGTGTTGGGGAAGGCCCGAGACGTTGCAGAGGCACAACTCAGACATTGCCCTGGATGGTCGGCGCTCCCATGGTTTGCGGTTGGGGCTGTCACGGTCTGTGCTGCAAATCACTAACGACATCTACGTTCAGCAGAACGATTGTGATGTGGTCAAGGAACTTCCGTTTGACTCCCGAATGCCGATGATCTTTCGCGGTGTCGCCGATCACATATCTTTGTCGCCGCACTCAGAGACAATTTGTCCGCGAATCGAGGATCAACCTATGAGTACAGCTCCGGTATTGGGACAGAGGGTCATGCTGACTCTCCCCGGCGACTCGGTGCGCCAGATTCAATGGCGGTTTGCCGACCGGTTCGACCTGCAAATGCTTGTGCAATCGACGCGGGGCGTGGCACGGGGGACGGTAGCGAAACTGGTGGCCGCAGGACAGCGCAACACGCATGAGTGGACTGTTGAAAAGGCCGGGATGCTGGAGGATTTTGATCGCGCCGGGCTGACGGCTGCATTCATGGAGCCGGAGGATGGCGGCTTCATTGCCGGGCCGAAGAATCTTGCGCTGGCACTGATGGCGTTCGAACTGGCATGGGTTGACAGCGGCGCCGCGACGGCCGCTGTGGCGAGTTTTCTGGCTCTCTCTCCCATTCACGAGCGCGGAACTCAAGAACAGTCCCACCACTACATGTCCTTGAGCGCGCCGCCGCAGTCCGGGGAGGATCGCAAACCGTGGCGAGGCGCCTTCGCGCTGACCGAACCGGTTCCTTACGTGGGCGTCGATACCGGAATGTTGAATGGCAAGATACGTGTGGCCGAATGGAACGATGGCGAAGAGCCATGGCTTCAGGTGGACAAGCGCGGCCGGTTCATCACCAATATTGCCTCCGCTAACTTTGTTACCGCCGCGGTCAACTCCGATGATCCGCGCATCCAGGGGAGTTGCGTTGTCATCCTGGAAGACACGGATGAAGGCATCTTTGACCGCGGAACACCCACCAAGAAACTGGTTCACCAGCTCTCTTCCACGGGAGATCCCATTTTCAACCTGAAGGTTCCGGCGAATCGCATCGTCGGCGGCTATTCGGTTAAGGACGGAGTGATTGTTCCCAACTTCAATCATGGGGAGATTATTGAAGCTGTCTTTCGCCGCACACGGGTGCCCGTGGGGCTAATGACTGCAGCGAAACTGCTTTCCGCGATCGAACCAATCATTCGCTACCAGCGAGGCCGGTTTCGCGGAGCGGAGGGAGTAAAACAAGGTTCGGTCCGGTATGAGCAGGGTATCCAACAACGCGAGGACGCGAACCACCGGCTGGTGGATATTTGGGCGACCGGCGAAGCGGCTGCTGCGCTTGGTTTCACGGCCTCGCGGCTGTTCGATGAGCTCGACCCGCTGGAAAAGGAGAAGGCGGCGATTCTGAAGGAGCGAGGCATTCTGGGCGGACGGGCGGAGTTGAAGGCGTTACGCGAAAACGAAGTGCAGGCAATCGAGTTGTTGGGACTTGAAGTCGGCTCGCCGCGAAAAGCCGCATTGGAGGCCGATCCGCTGGTCCAGTTTGCTTTGAAGGACTCCGAAGCTAATGTGCTGTGCCCTGCAACCAAGTTGTGGAACACCGGACATGGGACCAATATGATGCGCGAAGCAGTGAGCCTGATGGGCGGCTACGGCATCACCGAAGATTGTCCGGGATTTCTGGCTACCAAATGGATGGATTCGCAGTTGGAGGCGACGTACGAAGGGCCGGAGGCTGTGCAGCGGCGGCAGTTGAGCGTGACCATGACGAACGAGCTTTTCCTGGCTCAATTCCGGACCTGGATTTCGGAGATGCGGCGCATTGGTTCGAACCATCCCGAGACCGGCGCCTGTACGCTGGCTACCGCGATGACCTTGTGGCTTTGGTCGCTGAAGCACCTGCAAAAAGCCTTCGACCCGGAGGGAGGCAAGTTGTATCACGGGCAGCGGCAGGGCGTGACCTTCCCGATGGCCGATGCGCTGTGCTGGCTGCTGGCCTCGCGCTGCCAGATTCTAGACGTTCTTGAACTTGTGGCACAGGGAGCGGGCAGCGTTGTGGGTGGCGAAGATATGGAAGGAACTGCGGAGTTCTTCACCAACTTGTGCCACACGCAGGTCGCACGCGCAAGTGGCGAAACTTCGCGCATTTGCGCCGAACTGGTCTTCGGCTACAACCGGCATCCGGCATGGGATGAGAGCGGATGCAAACGATGCTTCCGGGCCAGCGAACTGGATGAATACGAAGTGACGATGCCCGGAATCTCGGCGTTCGCTATCGATGTAATTGGCGCGGACGACAGTCACCCGGCCAAGGCCGGTCCCTGCGCGGACTGCGGCGGGGCCAGCGAATTCTTGCGCCTGCAGAGCAAACTGACCATGTGCTTGACCGGCTCGCGGCTAGCAAAAGATTGCGCCGCGGAAACAGTGAGCAAGGTCATGATCCCGGAAGCTCTGGACTATCCGGCATGATCGCTGATCTTCAACTTCAGGAAGAGCCCGCGCTGGAAATGGAGCGGCCATCGATAGAGGTCGACATCGCCTGCGCGGGATTCGGCCCAGCGATGGGCGGGTTTCTGACGACGCTGACACGCGCCTGGAGTGAAAACCCCGGAGATCCTTCCTTCGAGAGCCGAGCTGTGCCTGGAATGCCGCTGCAGGTGTTTTGTTACGAGCGATCCGACAATCTTTCCGCGGGAGTGAGCGGTGTGGTGACACGCGCCAGGGGGATTCGCGCCAGCTTTCCCAATCTGAATCCAGCCGAGATCCCGATGACCGCGGAGATTCACGATGAGCGCGTGCTCTATCTCCTCGACCCGATCGGCGCAAGCCGGCGTTCTGTGGCTTTGCGGTTGGGGGATAGAGTGTTGCGAGCCGCGGGTTCACTGCTCGGTGTCCGCGATGACGCGCTTGAGTTGCCATGGACGCCTGCTTTCCTTCACAAGCGGCCGGGACTCGTGCTTTCAATCGGTCAGTTTAATGAGTGGGTAGGCGCGCGGATCATGGAAAGCGGGTTGGTACAAATCTGGCCGGGAACCCCGGTGAGCGCGCCAATCTTCTCCGGGAAGGCCGTCGAAGGGCTGCGCCAGGCCGACCAGGGGGTCAAGCCCACAGGCGAACCTGATTCCGGATTCATGCCCGGAATGGACGTCCGCGCGCGGCTGACGGTGGTTGGCGACGGACCGGTGGGCGCCGTAAGCCGTGCCATCGATGAGCGGGTTGGAATGCCGGAGGGCCATGAGCGCCGCGAGTGGGCGCTGGGCATGAAATTCGTCATTGAAGTTCCTGAGGATTCGCCGCTGAAGCCGGGAACGGTGTGGCACACCTTCGGATTCCCTGAGCCGGAAATCTTTGGCTTTCTCTACGTACATCCTGAACGGCTGGTGTCTGTCGGCATTTTTGTGCCCTCTTGGATGGGCGATCCGCAGCGCACAGGCTATCGATACTTGCAGCACTTCATTCAGCACCCGGCCCTATGGCCGTATCTCAAAGACGGCACGCTGCGTTCGTGGGGAGCCAAGTCGCTGGAGGAGTCGGGCAAACGCGGCGAGCCATTCCTCTCTGGGGATGGTTATGCACGCATCGGCGAAAGCTCTGGAAGCACGAACATGCTCACTGGCTCAGGGGTGGATGAAGCCTGGACCACAGGCGTGCAATTAGGTGAGGCGGTGCTGGAACTGCTGCGCGCAGGCAAGCCCTTCACGAAAGAGAACCTCGCCGCCACGTACGAAACCCAGCGGCTGGCAAGTTGGGTGGAGCGCGGGGAACAGCAGGCGGCGAATGCACGCAACGGATTTCACGGCGGCTTGCTACGCGGGTTGGCGGGGATGGCTCTGGCGGGGCTGAGCGGAGGCAAGCTGTCGCTGGGTGCGCATATTCCTCCGGCCCATCGGCAGATTCGCCGTGGATCGGACAGCGGCCTCAAAGAAAGAGGAGCGTTGCTTGCGATAGAAACAGGCCGCCCCTTGCATGATGCCATGCTTTCAGCACGTGGCTGGCCGGAGATCGCATTCGACGGACGGCTGTTGGTGACCCATCAGGATGCTCTGCTGATGGGCGGCAAGGTTCAGGCCATGCCGGGATTTGCAGACCACGTCGTGTTCCTCGATAAAGAGCTCTGTATTGTGTGCGTCGAGAAGACGTGCATCGCCATGTGTTCGGGACAGGCGCTCACGCAAAGTGCGGATGGAGTGCCAGCATTCGAACGGGAAAAATGCGTGCACTGCGGCGCGTGTCTTTGGAACTGCGCCCAATCGGGCGATGGCGAACACGGCAACATAGAATTCCGCGCGGGTGCGGGAGGGCTGCACTCAGCAGAGAATTGACTGCGAGCTGTTAGCTGAAGGCTGAAAGCTAAAAGACCTGGGGTTAACAATGGAAAGTGGTTTGCACATCGTGGTTTGCGCGGGGATTGTTCCTGACCCACTACAAACATTGGAACCGGCAAGCGGCGCTGGCGGTCCGGGGCTGAAAAATGAAATGGCATTGCCCGCAGTCCTCGATCCGTGGGCTGCGAGCGCGCTTTATGAAGCAGCAGCGCTGGTATCTAAATTCTCCGGCAGCCCACAACGGCCCAGCAAGTTGTGGCTGGTGAGCCTTGGCCCCAAAGCGAAACTTCAGCAGGTAATGATGACTGTGGCGCAGAAGGCCAGCTTTGAATTTGTTGCAATCGATGGGCCGATCGGCGGATTTCCTGACGCGCATTCCACTGCAGCCGTGCTTGCCGAGACCATCGCTTCGTTACCCGGTCTGGATCGCGAACGGCTTCTGCTGTTTGGGGGATGGGAGTCCGCGACGCGGGGTGCGGGTGTCACGCTGCAATTGGTTGGCGAGCGCCTTGGCATCGGAGATCAGTTTCAGGGCGTCGACCAGATCGATTTTCGTGACGATGGTTCATTTGAAGTTCTGGAGCGAATCGACGGTGGAAAGCACCAGGTATCGGTCTGCTCGGGGGCGCCGGCAGTGCTGGGCTGGGCCACCGGAAACCTTGCCGAGCCGCGCAACAATCCGCAGGTTGGCATGACAAATATGCGCGGAATTCTTCCCGCGTTGCAGAAAGCCAAACCAGTAAAGCTTGAGGCCAACGGACTGCACTATCTCTCGCTAAGCCTGCCCAAAACGCAACGCACTACGCGTGTGGTCAAGGACATGGTTCCAAAAGCAATTGCCGACGAACTGTTGGCGTGGATGCGGGAGGAGTAAGGCCGATGGAATCGATCCTGGTGTTGACACATGTGGATGACAGTGGCGCTGCACTTGCGAAGACCTCTCTTGAAGCGGTGAGCGCAGCGTTGAACCTGGCAACACGTCTCGCTGCCCCGCTCAGCATTGGGGTAGTTGGCGGCGATGCGGCTGTGGCCGGTCAACTGGCGCAAACCGGTGCGCGCCTGCTGGCTGTATCCGGCGAAGCCTTCGCACAGGCGCGGTATTCGAGCGATGCAGCGGCCTGCGAAGCACTTTGCCGTGCTGCACAAGCCAGCATCGTGATTGCACCGGGTTGCGCGCGTTTTGCACGTGTGGCTGCAGGCGTGGCATTCCGGCTCGGTGGAGTGATTGACACCCACATCACCGCAATTGGCGGAACAGAGAATGTTGAAGCCAGCCGCTGGTTCTATCGCCAGCGCCTGGAGGCGATCATCGGCCGCGAAGCGCGCCCATGGTTTCTGTTGGTCGATCCCGGAACGCATCCGGTGTATAAAGCCCCGTCTTCTCAAGCGGATCCATCGACCGCGACTGTTGAGGAGATCGCTGTAGAATTGCCCGCGCAGCGAACGACCGTAACCGGCGTTCGTAGTCCGACGCTCAGTGGAGAAACCATCCGCCCTGAAGCAAAACTACTCTTTGTCGCAGGAGCCGGATGGACCAAGAAACAGCCGGACGGACAGGTTCGTTCGAGCGATGCCGCGCAGCTGATTCTCGATTTCCTTCGGGGTTCGGGTGCTTCGCTGGGAAGCAGTAAATCTCTGGTCGATCAGACGGGTGAGAACCAGCAGGTACTTCCCTTCCTCACGCACTTGAATCAGATCGGACAGACGGGCGCCACGCCGCGCCATCGCAAAGGACTTTCCACATGCTGCTACGGCGAGGAGCCGCATGTGGTGGGTTGGCGCTTTATATCCGAGCGGCGGGCTATCAGCCTGGATCCGAATTGCGGCTGGGCGCGCGGGAAAGCCGACGTCGTCTATATCGCAGATGCGTTTCAAGTAATAGCTGAACTAAACAAGCTCCTGAACCCAGGACAAGGCTAGCTCCATTACCGCATGACGCGTGACACGTAATAAATGCCGTAAAGGCAGAAAGCAAGTGCTCCTTCGACGCAAAGTCCCAGCAGGAAGCCATGGAAGCATGTTCCATATTCCCGAAGTGACAACGACGTCGACATCGATTCATTGCTCACGGCAGAACCTTCGCACGTGCAACTCCGCAATGTGGGCGCAGTGTGACACTGCTCTGGTGTAGAGGAAGCCTGCATGATTTTGATCTCCTGATGGGTGCCCATTTTGTCCAGCCCAAATTGAATGCTGATGAATAGGGTATTAACTAGGGAACTACTAATGGTCATTCTAACGGCATGCGCCAGTTATGTATTTCCCACTAAAGTGTGAAGCGGATGGGAACCATTATCTAACCCAGGTAACTACAGTGTGTCCCTTGGGGTAACCAGCGCGATCGCACCACTGGTACCCAGTACATAATTATCGCGCGGTGATTTATTGATCAGATGATTCAACCAGCCATCTGTATTGAGGGTTCCGACACTTAGAGAATAACCTCAATGGAGTCCTTCTTTATATTCCAAATCGCTCAGATGCGCGCCAGCGCTGCAGATTACGCTCCGATAGGTGTTGATGATTTTACGAAGATTACCTTGTAGTCGCGACCGGCTTATATAGCGAAGTGTGGTGACTATACGTTCATCATGCCGCGGTACAACTTTCCGATCAGTAAGGAACTTGCAAAGGTTGTATCGATTTTACCGTGGAGCAAGGCTTCTTTTCGAGTAACATCACTATCGAACATAGAAATCTATCGGGCGGGGTTAGCTAGACGATCATGATCCGAATAGAAAGCGGCCCCATTTGCGTTGTCTACATAAACCTATCTCGATGGTCCAGGAAAGCCGTGTCGGATTAAGAGCAGGTCTTCTGATTCTTGCATTTGTTTTTGTCAGTGCAATCCATGCGAGCGCATCGGACTCCCTGCGTTCGCAGCGCGAGGCCGCTGTCATTGAGGCGCGCAACGGAAATCCCAAAGCGGCTTTGGTCGAGTTGCAGTCGCTATTACAACAATATCCCGACGACTCCCGCCTGCTTGCCGATGCGACAATCGTGGCCAATTGGGCGGGTAGTGATGAGCTGGCGTTGGATCTCTTTGGGCGCGCAGCGACCCCCAAGGACGATTCGGGTGTTGTGGAAGCCGCAGCCCGTTCGGCCCGAAATCTGCACAAGTATGGCGTGTCAGCCGAACTCTACCGTCGCGCACAGGGACTGGAGCCCGCGCGCTGGCAACCCCAACTGGGAGAGGCGATGACATTCACGGATACCGGCGACTACGGGTCTGCGGCCCGGCTGATGCAGCCCTTGTTGCGCACGCACGGGGAAGAGAAGGATGTCATTCTAGGGGAAGCATACCTGTGCAGCCGCCAAGGTGACTTTGCGTGTTCAATCGCAATGGACGAGCGCTACATCGACAAGTTTCAGAAGAATGCGCAGGTGAGGAGCGACCTGGCGCTGGCGTTGTCCGGCATTGGCAGCCAGACGATGGCGTCTGCGTATTACGGGGCGGAGGTTGCCCCGGAGGACTCCGCAGCCAAGATCGGACTGAACGGCAGTGCGGGCGGCGAAGAGGTGCGCTGGGGTGAAAACTATGCACCCATTCGCGCCCAACAGCGGGCTGACAGCTTGAGCGCCCTGGCGCGCCTTGACAGCGTTGTGGCGGCAACAGCGCCAACGGAACGAGCCTGGCGATTTGCCCAATTCGATCGTATTGTTGCGCTCCATGACCTGCAGGAGATGCAAAAGGTTTTGGATTTGTACGATTCGCTTAAGATGCAAAAGCTTGGCATTCCGGCGTACGCGCTAAGAAATGTGGCGGATGCCTATCTGACCCTGCGTCGGCCGGAGCGCGCCGAAGACATTTTCCGCGACCTGTTGAAACAGGACCCCGCAGATGGAAGACTTTGGAGCAGCCTCGCCTATGCGCAGATGGAGAGCGAGCATCTTGATGAAGCTCTGGCAACGATCGATAAAGCCTATAAACAAGCTCCTGTATGGATCAAGTCCGCGGGAGGAGGCGCGCTGAGGCCTAACCGGCTGCGCCTAGATCTTGAGTCGCAAGCAGCACAGATGCGGCACGATGTCGGCTTTTTGGCAGAAGAGCAGAAACGGCTTGAATACTTGGTGGCGGCAGCTCCCGGCAACGCGCACCTGCACTGGCAGCTTGCATCCTGTTATCTTGCGCGCGGCTGGGTAGTGCGAGCGCTAAAAGAATTGCGCATTGCAAATGGGTATGCTTCGCCCGACGAGCTTCCCTCACTGGACGCCGCTTCGATTGATGAGGACGCAGGTCTTCGCGATGCTGTGGACGCGATGATTCCGGTCCTGCAAATTCGGGAGACCGATAGCCCGGCACTGAAACGCTTTCTGACCGATGAGGGTATTGAACGAGGTTGGCAGCTGGACGCCGAAACGGTTTTCGGATGGGGCAATGGTGTGGAGGTTGGGAGCAGTGACCAGCACTCGGAGGCCCATGTGTCCGGCCCCCTGTTCGATAACCGCTGGCGCATATTCGGGCAGGAACTCAGTGACAGCGGCACTTTCGAAGTCGGCTCCGCTGAGCGCACACGCGCAGGTGCGGGTTTGCGCTACAACTACAATCGCCAGGAAGCATGGGCCGAGTTTGCTCATGACACTGGGACCAATCGCAACGCCGGCAACATTGGCACAAAGCTGTACCTGAATGATTTTTGGACGCTGAGGGCAGAAGCCGACAGCGACTCGTTCGATGTGCCCGTCCGCGCGGTGACAGGAGACGTACACGGGCGGAGCCTTACAGCGGATCTCGAGTGGCACGCCAACGAGCTCCGCGATGCCAACGTTGGCTTCGAGCGTTTGCTTTTCAGCGATGGCAACCAGCGCAGCGTGATTACCGCCGCAGGAGATCAGAGGGTATGGACGACACCCAGGCTGGTGGCGAGGATTGGCGCGGAAGAGTGGGCATCCAGCAATTCGCTGAATGAAAACAGGCCATACTTCAATCCCAGCCGGGACTTTTCGCTTGGCCCGCGGGGCTCCCTCGATTGGCTCACGTGGCGCCGTTACGAACGGTCATTCCATCAGGAAGTGAATGTCCAGGCTGCTCCCTACTATCAGCAGAATTATGGAACGGGCGGGGCCTTTTCCGTGCACTACGGACAGCGCTGGAAGACACGCACGGGGCTGGAGTGGAGATGGGGCGTCACCTGGAACACCCAGCCTTACGACGGAATCAATGAATACAGAACAGCGCTCGATTCCGGCATTACCTGGGGGCAACCATGAGAAGGCTTCTGATATTCCTGTCCTTGCTGCAGATTTCAGTGGCTGCCTCGTCTCAGAGTGGCCCGGAGAACGCGATTGTTCTCTGTTACCACGACGTGCGCGATGAAGTGGGAGGCTCCTTCGTTTGGAATACTTCCCAAACGGGCGCTTCCGGCCTGGTTTCCGCGGGCGAACGGGAATCTTTGGACGCGGAGCAATACACTACCAGCACGCGCAACCTGGCATCTCATTTTGACTGGCTCAGGGCGCACGGGTATCACATCATTAGTCTCCAGCAACTGGTGGATGCACGCACCGGACACGGTGCCCTGCCGGATAAAGCCGTTCTGTTGACCTTCGATGATGGCCTCCGCAGCGTATACACAAAAGTCTTCCCGCTTTTAAAAGCCTTTAAATACCCGGCAGTTGTAGCTGTGGTAGGCGCATGGGCCGACCTCTCTCCAGGCGGGAAAGTCGAGAACGGCGCGCACCCGTTCTATCGCGAGGACTTTGCTACCTGGAATCAACTACGCGAGATGCAGGATAGCGGGCTGGTGGAAATTGCTTCGCATACATTCGATCAGCACCACGGCATTCCCGCGAACCCGCAAGGGAATCTTATCCCTGCCGTAGCAACGCATGCATACGATCCGACGCTGCGTACCTATGAGACCGACGATGAGTATGCCGAGCGATTGCGGACTGACCTAGCGCATAGCTCCGATGAGATACGATCCAGGCTCGGGCGCGCACCACGAGCTCTGATGTGGCCCTACGGAGCCTACACACAGCTCAGCGATTCGATCGCAATGTCCCTGGGCATGCAAGTTACCTTCACGCTGGGCGAAAACTCAACCATCAATGCCGCCGGCCTTCAGGCAATCCCACGTATTGTGATGCTGTCCAATCCATCTGTGGGCGACCTTGCCTGGGAGCTTCAGCACCGGGAGGGAGGAGCCGTTGTTCGCGCTGTCCAGGTTGATCTTGATTATGTCTATGACCCGGACCCCGCGCAGCAGGAACGCAACCTTGGCGTCCTGCTAGACCGCATCAAGGCGCTGCAACCAACCCAGGTTTGGCTCCAGGCTTTTTCTGATCCAGGCGGAGACGATTCCGCAAGCGCCGTTTATTTTCCCAATCATTGGCTGCCCATGAGGGCCGACCTGTTTTCCCGTGTGGCGTGGCAGTTGAGTACGCGCTGCGGCGTGCAGGTCTATGCGTGGATGCCGGTCTTAGGTTGGCGTTTGCCGGATGCGGAGCAACAGGCGAGACTGCAGATCCATCCACGGCCGGGAGTAAAGTCGGAAAAGCCGGTGCGCCTCAATCCCTTTCTTCCGGAGACCCGCACTCTGGTGGGCGGACTGTATGAGGACATGGCGCGGTCAGCGCCGCTCAGCGGCATCCTGTTTCACGATGACGCAGTCTTGCGAGACACCGACGATCTGGGTCCGCAGGTCCCGCTTCCGGGTGCGGATCGAACCAAAGCGCTGATTGAATTCACCAACGAGTTAAAGGCTCGCGTGTCAAGGTGGAGCCCTGAGGTTAAGACCGCGCGAAATCTCTTCGCCGAGCCTGTGCTCAATCCGAGCAGCGAGCAATGGTACGCGCAATCGCTGCCTGCCTTCCTGCTTGCCTACGATGAAGTTGCCGTTATGGCCATGCCGCGCATGGAAAAATCCGCAAATCCAAACAAGTGGCTGCTTAAGCTCACTGAAAATATAGCGAAGCTCGGCGGACTGGACCACACTGTTTTTGAACTGCAAACGGTCGACTGGGGTGCCGGGGATAAGCCAATCTCGAGCGAAGACATCGCTGGTCAGTTACGGTTATTGCAGGTTGCCGGCGCGCGCAACCTGGCATACTACCCCGATGATTTTCTAAAGAACCATCCCGCCTTGAAGGTGCTTCGCCCGCAGTTTTCCGCCTCAGATTATTTTCCCCTCTGGGACGAAGGGGCGAGGTAGTCCATGGTTGGCAGGATTCTGCTTGCTTATGCCTTTTACTACCCGCTTTCAATGGCGTGGGTGTGGATATTCGGCGCCCTTAGCTATTATCTGCGCAGGGAGCGCAATGCCCCTTCCAGGATTCTTCCTCCGCAGCTACCTTCGTGGCCCAAGGCGACGCTCGTTGTCCCCTGCCACAATGAGGGAGATAACGTACGCGATACAGTGGGATACCTTGCGGCGCAGGATTACCCCGACTTCGAGATCATCGCCATCAACGATGGCAGCCGGGATAACACCGGCAGCATCCTGGACGAACTGACCACGGTTTATCCACAGTTGCGCGTGTTGCACTTTCCCAAAAATCAGGGGAAAGCCATGGGGTTGTGCATGGCTGCCCTGGCCTCGAACAGTGAGTACCTGATCTGCATTGATGGTGATGCGCTTCTCGATCCCTTCGCTACACGCTGGCTGATGTGGCACCTCCTCTCTGGACCGCGCGTCGGTGCAGTTACGGGCAATCCGCGTATTCGCAACCGCTCCAGTCTGCTTGGCCGTCTGCAGGTGGGGGAATTCTCATCCATCATCGGCCTCATCAAGCGCGCGCAGCGCACGTTAGGCCGAGTCTTTACCGTGTCTGGGGTAATCGCCGGCTTCCGCCGCTCCGCCCTGCATCAGGTCGGTTATTGGAGCAAGGACATGGTGACGGAAGACATCGATATCAGTTGGCGCCTGCAGATGAACCATTGGGATATTCGTTACGAGCCCAATGCCTTGTGCTGGATTCTGATGCCTGAGACGATTCGGGGACTGTGGAAGCAGCGCGTTCGCTGGGCGCAAGGCGGTGCGGAGGTCGCAAGGCGGTATTTCAATAGCCTCTTGCTTTGGCGCCGCAGGCGTATGTGGCCGGTGATCGTTGAATATCTGTTGAGCGTGGCCTGGTCCTATGACATGCTTGGCATCCTCGTGCTCAGTTTGCTGGGAACGATGATTCCTTTGCCTCATTGGCTGCATGTCGCCGGACCGATTCCCACGTGGTTTGGCGCTGTCCTGGGCGCCACATGCATCGCTCAGTTTCTCTTTAGCATTCTCATCGACCGCCGCTATGAAGGTCGAATAGGCCGCCAGTTCATCTGGATCATCTGGTACCCGCTCGTGTATTGGATCATCGGGATGCTGACGACCGTGGTCGCTGTGCCCAAAGCGCTTTTCAAGCGCACCGGCACGCGTGCTGTGTGGGAGAGTCCAGATCGGGGTATACGCTGATGCGCGCTGAGCGACCGATCATCTCCCATCCGGAAAAGGTGTCGCCGGTGCAGCACGCTACCTCCCTGGCGATTACCTTCCTTGCGTGGTCGCTATGGGCGTATATATGGTTGCCGACTCTTTCCGTCATCTCTTCGGTCTTCGGCATGCCGATCAATCAAATTCTTGTAGTTCGAAGGCCAGATGAGACGAGCTTGCTGCTTATTTTCCTTGTCATGCTGGCATGTAACTTCGCAGTGTCGATCTGGTCCAGCTATAACTACATACGTTATGCCAAAGGATCAAGGCGGCAACGCTCGACCTCCACTTCTCATGAAGAAGTTGGAAGGGCATTTGGAGTCAGCGATCCTTCCACCCTGTCCTTGCTGTTGCAGGAGCGGAGCCTCAAATTGTATTTCGATGATGCTGGAGTTCTGGTGAATGTCGATCCGTCGGACGTCATGGACAGCCAGCTCGCCATTGGGCGGAAATGAAATCCCGCTCGTGGAACATATCCTACGACTCCCCAGTAAAGTTTCAAATCCTTTCTCTTCGGCCATCTTCGTCAAGAATTGGCTGGATACCCTGTAGGAATGGCAGAATAGCCCAGAGGTTATTCGTGAGACTCTGGTTCGCCCCCAGCAGTGAAGTCCCCATCTATCGCCAGCTGGTTACCCAGGTTGTCCTGGCTATTCTCAGCGGCGACCTGCACCCGGGCGACCGGTTGCCAAGCACGCGTGAGCTGGCGCGCCGCTTTGCCATCAATCCCAACACAGTGAGCGCCGGTTACCGGCAGTTGGAAAGAGATGGCTGGACCGAACGACGCCATGGGAGCGGCGTCTATGTGCGCGCCAACGCCGAGCCGCCGACTACCCCGGAGCAGATTCTGGATCAGCACATTGCCGGCTTCTTTCGCGCAGTCCGCGAGCTCAGTCTCCCTGCGCCTGCCATCCGCGCCCGCGTTGCCGACTGGCTGATCGCTCCGCCGCCGGATCACCTATTACTCATTGAGTCAGACGGGGAGTTACGGCAAATTCTGTTGACCGAGATTCGTGCGTTGACCGCCTGCCCGGTGGAAGGCGTTTCGTTGGGAGACTGCGCTGAACCGCAGGTCCTCACTGCCGCGATTCCCATGTGCCGCCCTAGCAAGGTGAGGGTGACTCGAACCGCTTTGCCGGCAGGAGTCGAGCTCGTCACGTTGCAAATCCGCTCGGCCAATGCGTGGCTCGGCCCATGGCTACCGAGCCTGAAGGGAAAGCTCATCGGCGTCGCTTCAGCGTGGCCGGAGTTCATGACCACCGCTCGCACCATGCTGATTGCCGCCGGCCTTGATCCGGAAACCATCATCTATCGCGATGTGCGCAAGCCGCGCTGGAGCCGGGGCCTCGAGCTAGCCAACGCCATTATTTGCGATGCCCATACAGCTGCGCTCTCTGCCTTCCCCAAGCAAGCCAAACCGATCGTCTTTCCTCTGCTTGCGGATTCGATGCGCGCCGAACTAAGCCGCTATCCCGACACCCCCGCGGCTTTATGACACTCGCGAAACTGTATTAGGCTTTCAGAACGAGATCACATACATCCGTATGCTCACCCTCGTAAGCTATTCCATTTGAATAGTGCAAGACTTGGGAGGGTTCGAGACATGACTAGCTCAGCCAGCGAAATTGCTATCACCGACGCAGATGAGATGCTGCCCCTGGAACCACCCGCCAGGACGCGCGGCTTCTGGTCGCTGATTGCCACCCAGTTTCAGGGCGCTTTCAGCGACAACATTCTGCGCAACCTGATGCTTTCCATCATCGTTGGCATGGGCCTGGCCAAGGATGAGCGGGAGACGTTCGTTTCCGTGGTTACTGTCATCTTCTCTGTCCCGTTTCTGTTGTTCAGCATGCCCGGCGGCTGGCTGGCCGACCGCTATAGCAAGCGCCAGATCACCATCTGGACGAAATGGATGGAAGTGTTCTCCATGGCGTTGGCCACGGCCGGCCTGGCAACACACATCCTGCCACTCTCGCTTGGGGCACTCACGCTGGTGGCTACTCAGGCGGCGCTGTTTGGGCCGTCAAAATACGGCCTGTTGCCGGAATTGTTACCCGCAAAGCGCCTGTCGTGGGGAAACGGAGTCATCGAACTCGGCACCTTCCTGGCCATCATTCTGGGCACTGTTGCCGGGGCAACCATGGCGGAGAAGCTGCATGGTCGCGAGGTGTACGCGGGCTATATTTTGATCGCGCTTTCCTTCATTGGTTTGCTCACCAGCCTGAGCATCGATAAGGTGCCCGCCGCGGCTCCAAACAAGAAGTTCCAGTTCAATATTCTTGGCGACCTGTGGCAGCAAATCAGCTTCATGCGCCGCGACCGTGCGCTGTTTCTCGCCGTCATCGGGAACACTTACTTCTGGTTCCTCGGCTCGCTTCTGTTCTCAACCATCGTTGTTTACGGCCCCGACGTGCTGCACATTGGCCAGGCCAAGACGGGCTACCTGAATGCCACGCTTGCCGTGGGCATCGGGATCGGCAGCATGGTTGCCGGTTGGTTGAGCGGCAACAAGATTGAGTACGGCCTCATTCCCCTTGGGTCCATCGGCATGACCTGCACCGGTCTGCTGCTTGGAGGAACCCATCACGGACTGCTGGGGTCCGCACTGCTGCTTGGCTCACTCGGCTTCTGGGCCGGTTTCTATGCAGTGCCGGTCAATGCCCTCATTCAGCATCGTCCTCCGGAGAAGGACAAAGGCGGCATCATTGCCGCGGCAAACCTGCTTTCCTTTGTGGGCATCGCGCTTTCCGCGGGCGTCTACTACATCTTCACAAACTTCATTCATCTTGATCCGCGCGGAGTCATCCTGGCCGCATCCGTGATTACCGGCGCCGGCACGGTATATGTGCTGATGCTGCTGCCGGAGTGGTTTGGCCGCTTGATTCTCTTCTTCGTCACGCACACCGTCTATCGCGTGAAGGTGGTTGGCCGCGAGAACTTCCCTGACAAGACCGGTGCCTTGCTTGTCTGCAACCACATGTCGTTTGTGGACGCCGCACTGCTGATCGCCTCGACAGACAGGCCCATCCGTTTCCTGATGTATCAGGGCATTTACGACAACCCGATCGTGAAACCTTTCGCCAAAATCATCAAGGCCATTCCGATTTCAGATGAGCAGCGCCCGCGCGACATGATCCGGTCTCTGCATACGGCCAGCGAGGCGTTGCGTCAGGATGAGATTGTCTGCATCTTTGCGGAAGGGCAAATCACGCGCACTGGCCAACTGCTGCCTTTCCGGCGCGGGCTTGAGCGCATTATGAAAGACGTCGATGTACCCATTATCCCTGTGAACCTGGACGGAATCTGGGGCAGCATCTTCAGCTTCGAACGCGGGCGCTTCCTGTGGAAGAGGCCTCGCCACATCCCTTATCCCGTAACGGTGACGTTCGGGAAACACATGGCTTCGACGTCCACTGCGATGGAAATCAGAAGCGAAGTGCAGGAGTTGCAGGCCGCGGCTTTCGAGCGGCGACGTGAGGGAATGAAGACTCTCGATCGCGCCTTCGTACGCTCCGCGCGGCTCCATCCCTTCCGGTTCATGATGGCCGATGGAAAGTATCCGAAAGTTTCGTTCGGCTCGGCCCTTGCAAAGACCATGTTCATTGCCCGCAGGCTGAAACATGAGATCGGCCGTGAGCCGCTGATCGGAATGCTCCTGCCGCCATCAGTAGGTGGCGCGCTGACCAACTACGCGCTGATGTTGCTGGGACGCGTGCCTGTGAACCTGAACTACACGTCGTCCAGCGAGATCATTGCCGCATGCGCCAGCCAGTGCAACCTCGACGTCGTCATTACTTCAAAGGCCTTCGTTGAGCGCTTTCCCAACCTCGTGATTCCCGGAAGAACGCTCCTTATCGAAGACGTCCTGAACTCCCCGCGCATGGCAGAAAGGCTGGCGGCGCTGGGGCTGGCCTGGCTCACGCCCGTCGTCCTGCTGAGGAAGGTCTTAAACGGCGGACCGACAATCGCTCATCCCGGGATCACTGCAAATGCAGTGGGCAAAACGACGGTCGACAGCCTCGCCACGATCATCTTTTCCAGTGGCAGCACCGGCGACCCCAAGGGCGTGATGCTCACCCATTTCAACATCACCTCCAATATTCAGCAGGTGTCGCAGGTCTTCATGCTCGGACGGCGCGACAGGATCCTTGGCATCCTGCCATTCTTCCACTCATTCGGATTCATGGCCGCACTATGGCTGCCGGCCGTCAACGGCGTAGGCGTTGTGTATCACCCCAATCCGCTGGACGCGCAAGTGATCGGCGAATTGGTGAAGCGCTACAAAATCACGTTCATGGTGGCCACGCCCACCTTCCTGCAGGCATACATGCGCCGCTGCCCGCCTGAGAGTTTCGGTTCGCTGCAGTACGTGCTTGTGGGCGCCGAAAAGCTACCCGAGCGCCTGGCACAGGCCTTCGAAGATACGTTCGGCATCCGTCCGCTCGAAGGTTACGGCTGCACAGAGTGTTCGCCCGTGGTCACCGTCAACGGACGCGACTTCCGCGCGCCGGGATTCCGCCAGGTTGCCGCAAAGCGCGGCAAGATCGGCCATCCACTGCCTGGAGTCACGGTGAAAGTGGTCGACATCGATACGGGCAAACCGCTTGCATTAGGCAATGCGGGAATGCTGCTGGTGAAGGGCCCGAATGTGATGAAGGGCTATCTGGGCAAACCGGAAAAGACTGCAGAAGTGCTGCACAACGGGTGGTACACAACCGGAGATGTGGGCATGGTGGACGAAGATGGCTTCATCACCATCACGGATCGCCTTTCGCGCTTCAGCAAGATTGGCGGCGAAATGGTTCCTCACATCCGCATTGAAGAGAAGCTGCACGATTTGGCTGGCGCCACGGAGCAGGTGTTCGCAGTAACATCGCTGCCCGATGAAAAGAAGGGTGAACGCATCGCTGTCCTCACCACGCTCTCTGGTGAAGCCTTCACCTCAGTGCTGGAGAAGTTGTCGCAATGCGATCTTCCAATCCTCTGGAGACCGAAAGTGAATTTCTTTTTCCATACCGACAAGCTGCCGATGCTTGGAACAGGGAAGACTGACCTGCGGGGAGTGCGCCAAACGGCAATTTCGCTGGCGCAGGAAGCCGGGGTGTAAGCGTAGATCAATTGTCCCGCCGCGATCCGCGATCGATGTGCGCCGCCAGAGTGCGCATCTTCTCGTCGGTTTCAGGGCTGCCCCAGCTGACAAATCACGAATGACAAATCAATTCGATAGCCAATCGTCGACTGCAGATTTACATTGTTAAGAAAAGGACGCGATTATCCTTGCAATCGAAGGAATAGGACAGATGAGCCCGAGCCGCTACAGCCATCCGTATGAACCCGCCGAACTGGATCGCATTGCCTGGAGGATCATCGAGGAACTACAGGAGGATGCACGCATCTCATGGGCCGAGCTGGGCCGCCGCGTGGGACTCACTACCCCCGCCGTAGCCGAGCGTGTACACCGTTTGGAGAAGCTCGGCGTGATCCGCGGCTTTCGTGCCGACATCAGCCTGGAGCGCCTCGGCATGCCTATTCTCATTTTTGTCCGTCTCTCCATGGCCGGCCCTGAGTCGCTGGTGCGCGCGTTCCAGCAGCGGGTCGAGACATGGGAGGAGGTACTCGAATGCCATCGTGTGACGGGCTCCGATTCATTCATCGTCAAGGCCCGCGTCGTCTCCGTCGAACACCTTGAAATCTTCCTCGATAACCTCGGTCACTACGGGACTACTTCCACCGCAACCGTTCTCTCATCACCAGTACTGAAACGTACCATCACTGAAAAGATCGTCGAGCGCTTTAATCACCGCAAGTAAGCGGCATCAAGGTTAATCGGTATTCACCCCTTCAAACCGACTCCACCCCCTGGATTCGTGCGGAGACATCTTCCTTGAGCGTTGCCGCCTCGCTCGGGAACTGACCGCGCTCCATCGGCGGCAGCAGGTCCAGCAACTCCTCATAGGGTGTCGCCGTGCAGCCAGGAAACGCCGGAAAGCCAGCGCAATCCGCCAAACGGCAACTCACTTTGATCAGCTCTCTCATGTTCCAGCCACCACCGGAGCCTTCCATTTCTCGCGCGGAATGATGCTCGGAGACAATCGAGTTGAATTCTGAAGACAGCTTCCATTCCACAATCAGCCGACGACCCACCTCGCAGTGATTGCGGCCAAACAGTTCCACTTCCCCTTCCAGAATGCTTGCAGGCGTTCCCTCATGTTTGGCCAGCAGGTCGGTGTACTCCTTTGGCCGAATCACTGCCAGCGCAAATCGTCCAACATCGTGCAACACTCCCGAGGTATACGCGTTGTCTTTGCTCTTCCCGCCCGCCCCGGCAAGCCTCTCCGCGATGATCGCGCATGCCAGGCTATGACGCCACAGTGCACTCATGGCAGCGTCGCTGACGGTCTTTCCCAGGTAGGCCCGCATTCCCACCGTCATGCACATTCCCTGCAAGTGGTCGGCGCCCAGCACGGAGATTGCCTGCAGAATGCTGCTCGCCGGAAAACGCGGCGCGTACAGCAGAGAATTCGCGACCGTTAATACCTCGCTGGCAAACGCCGCATCCGACGCAATCAGCTCGCTAAGCTGGCTCAGGCGCACTTTTTCGTTGTTCGCCAGTTGAAGCACCCGGATGGCGACCTGGGGAAAGGGGGGAATCCGCAAATGGGCCCAAGGTACGCTGACTCTTTCTTTTTTTTCCGCAATCTGCACCCTGAGCCTCCGTTGTTCGCTGCAAAGAATGCGTTGCAGAGTTACCCCTGCAGGGCGGCCGCTTCTCAGCCTGTTCCGTCGCAGCCCACTAAAACGCATATCGGCAGGATGGTTGTTTTCTGTAGTGGAACAACCGGCTCCATGACCGCAAACGATGCAAACCGCTCTTCGGCATGACGGAACGTAAAGTGCATTCTGTCACTTGCGCATCCACCGTTCCCCGCCGCAAAGCTTTACGATGGGTTTGGAGCGAATGATGCCAACGGTTCTCGATGGCGCGGCAATTGCCGCCGCAATCAAACAGGAAGTCGCGGAAGAAGTGAAGGCGCTGGCCGCCCAGGGCGTGCGGCCGGGACTTGCAGCTGTTTTGGTGGGCCATGATCCCGCATCACAGATTTATGTCCGCAGCAAGGTGCAGACCTGCGCGGAACTCGGCATCTACAGCGACCTGATCACGCCGCCCGACACCGTCACGACCGAGGACATGTTCGACCTGGTGGCAGGCCTCAACGACCGGGATGATATCGACGGCATCCTTATTCAATTGCCGCTGCCAAAGCAGGTCGATGCCAAAGCGCTGCTGGATGCAGTTTCTCCCGACAAGGATGTGGACGGCTTTCACCCCGTCAGCGCGGGCCGCCTGCAAGCCGGAAGACCGGCGTTTGCGCCCTGTACCCCTGCCGGAATCATCGAAATCCTCAAGCGCAGTAACATTCCCATCGCCGGCAGCCACGCGGTGGTTGTAGGCCGCAGCGATACGGTGGGCAAGCCGGCCGCGCTCCTTCTGCTGCATCAAAACGCTACAGTGACCATTTGCCACTCGAAGACCCAGGACCTTGGCTCTATCACCCGTCAGGCGGACATCCTCGTCGCCGCCATCGGCCGCCCCGGCTTCATCACGGCTGACATGGTCAAGCCCGGCGCGACCTTGATCGACGTCGGCATCAACCGCATCACCACGCGCGAAGAATTTGTCCACTACTTCGCCGGCAATGCCAAACGCGAGGCCAGCTTTGCAAAGAACGGCTCGACGATCGTGGGCGACATTCACCCCAGGGCCTTTGCGCTGTCCGGAGCGTACACACCCGTTCCGGGAGGGGTAGGCAAACTCACCATCGCCATGCTCATGGCCAATACCGTCCACGCAGCTAAAATTCGCCGGGGGCTTTAGGCATGCTTCGCGTCGGCCTCACCGGCGGTCTCGGCAGCGGCAAGAGCACCGTCGCAAGCCTGTTGCGCTCGTTTGGAGCGCAAGTCATTGAAGCCGACAACCTGGGCCGCGCCCTGATGGAACCCGGCCAACAGGTCTATGCCGACATCGTCCGCGCCTTCGGCCCCGATATCGTCGCGCTCGACGGCCGCCTCGACCGTGCCCGCCTCGCCGCACTCGCCTTTCAGGGTGGACGCATTAACGAGCTGAATGCCATCGTCCATCCGGCCGTCATCGCGGCTCAGTGCCAGTGGATGGAATCGGTGTTCGCGCGAGATCCGGCCGCCGTCGCGGTGGTCGAGTCAGCCCTGATTTTTGAGGTGGAGCGCGATGCACGCGCCCGCGGCGAGAGCGAGACCCTGCTGGCCGATTGGAAGCACCGTATCGATCGAGTCGTTGTGGTCACCGCTCCGGATGAGGTCAAAATCGCGCGCTATGCCGCGCGCATCAGCCCGTCCCCCGCTGGCCGGACCATCGCCCAGGAGGATGCCCGCGTCCGCCTCGCTCACCAGATTCCCGACTCTGAGAAGATTCGCCGCGCAGATTATGTCCTTGACAACACAAGAGATGAAGCTGCCCTACGTGTGCAGGTTGAAGCCCTATGGCAGCGGCTCACTTCCGAGAGCAACAATTCCCGGCAAAAGTTGTCTTTAGAATAGGATCAGGCACATGCGCCGTTCCCGGCAGAACCGGGCCGCGCGCCAGCCGTATCTGTGGTGATGTGGTGATTAGGAGTCGTCGAAAGTCGTCAGTTGCCTTCGGGTTCAACTGACTACTGACCACTAATCACTAACCACTGTTCTTAGGAAGGTTTTCGAGCTTAAAGCCATGAAGCAACTTCGCCCTCTTTTTCTGGTTGCCCTGCTGGTGGGTGGATTCTGGATGCTCACCACGCATCTGCCTTCTCACCTGAGCAATATTTCTCTCTTCAACGTGCATGGAGCCGGATCTCCGCTTCAGCTCACCGAAGCTGAAGCAGCGCCGGCCTACGACGCCGAAGAACAGAACAACATTGCCGTTTACAAGCGGGTGCTACCTTCCGTGGTGAACATTACGTCCACCACGCTCGTTTTCAACTTCTTTTACGGAACGGTCCCCCAGCAGGGTCAGGGCTCCGGCTTCATTCTCGACAAGGCCGGCCACGTGCTCACCAACTTCCACGTCGTGGAAGGCGCCAACCGCGGCATTGAAGTCATGCTGAGCAACAAGCATCGCTACGCAGCCAAGGTGGTGGGTACCGACCGGGTGCACGACTTGGCGCTGTTGCAAATCAGCGCCCCTGACCTGCAACCAGTCACCCTGGCCGACTCTTCCGATCTTGCAGTAGGCCAGAAGGTCTACGCCATTGGCAATCCTTTCGGCCTCGCCGGCACCATGACCCGTGGCATCATCAGTTCAATCCGCACCTTGCCGTCAGCCAGAGGCTCTGAAAGCGCGGCCATTGAAGACGCCATCCAGACCGACGCTGCCATCAACCCCGGCAACTCCGGCGGACCACTGCTTAACTCCCGCGGCGAAGTCATCGGGATCAACACCATGATCGCCTCCAACGGCGCCGAACAGAGTTCGGGCATCGGATTTGCCATTCCCATCAACACGGCGAAGGCCGTATTGGCCGACCTCACGCGCTACGGTAAGGTGAAGCGGCCCTCCCTGGGCATCGTTTCCTTTCCCGTTGGTCCCGATCTGGCATCTGAGATGGGCCTCGCCGTCGATCAGGGAGTCCTTATCCAGAAGGTTATTCCCGGCGGTGCGGCAGAGCGTGCCGGCCTTCGCGGCGGCAGCCAGCAGGCCTACGTCGGCAACACGCTTATCCTGCTGGGCGGTGACTTGATTGTTGCCATCGACGGACAGGAAGTCTCCGATCCCCAGGAGATCAACGCCCTTATGGACAAGCACCAGGCCGGCGACACTATCAGCGTCACCATCTATCGTGGCCGACGTCAGATAACGCTGAAACTGATCCTAGGCGAGGCCCGCGAAACGAGCACCTAATCTTCTCGAAGGTTCTTTCAGCAAAAAGCTGTGGGCCCAGCCCGGTGCCCACGGACAGGTCGTAGTCCGTGGGTGGAGATCCGCATTTTCGGATCTGGGGAAGCGCGAATCTCACCACCGGCAGGCCTCTTCCAACTAATCCTTAGAATCCTGCCCGCTCCACAGCAGACTCTGCCTGTACCAGCTGGATCCGGGCCATCTCAACAGGCTCGCCATAGTGTCCGGCCACCATGCTTGCCGCCGTCTCCGCATCCATATAGCGCTCAATGCTCGCCATCTTCATCGTGGATCGAGCTGCCATCTGCGCCACGGCCGTCTTGCTGCTCACCGATTGAACCAGCGACAACATTGCGCTCACAATCGTAGCCACTTCCTGAATGGCCGACACGGCATGCTGCTGGCTCGACGGGTCCAGTATTCTTGCCGCTTGCAATAACGCCCCGTTCACCTGCTGCTGGAAAGTCACCACCTGGTTTTGTAATTGCGCCAGTGTGCTTGCCCCCGGATTGGCGAGATACGCCTTCGCCTGCGTAACCAGTAAATTCGAAGCCGCGTCGAACCCGACCGTCGCGGCCGCAAAAATTGGCGCATCCACAGGTGCCAGCAGCGCAGCCGTTGTATCAACCGTAGCAACAGCACTCTGCAACGTCGGCGTCCAGTTCACAATGTCCTGCGCCACCGTCACGCCCGAGCATCCGCTCATGAACGGCAACTGCAGCAACAATGCGATCAGCGCCCACGCACCCAGTTTGGAGTTCGCCGCGCCTCTCGACGTCGCGATAGCCGGAACCGCGCTCACCGGATCCTGCGCCAGCAGCCCCAGAAGCGCTGTCGCAATCGCGCTCACCAGCGTAACCACAGTGCCCGTCCCGGCAGTCCCCAGGCTCACGCCTTGTTGCGAGAGCGCGCTCGCTACAGTGGCCACTGCAATCAGCAGCCCCGCTGCCGATGTCTTTGGATGATTCCAGATATTTGAGATCAAGCTCATTCAGATGGCTCCTTTCAAGAGCAGAAAACGCGCCAAGCTTCCGCGACGGTTGATTCGAAATCCGCCAGAAGGCGCGCAGACGCGACTCTCCGCTGCGAGCCTCGCCGTGGTTGCAGTCGAGGCTCACCGCCGGAAGTCTGTGGACTCCAAACAAGGACGGCCCCGCGCCCCGGCGTCCTCCCCAGTGTGGGGCAGCACGAACCCATTCGCCGGGCGCAGCGTCTCCGTCATTTATTTGGCTGTCTTTAAGGTTAGGGAATCCAGTCCATATTCTCGGCAATCTAAGTCAATGATTAAAATATTTATAATCAATAGTATACAAAGATGTTCTAAAAAGTGCGGTTGACAACTCCAAAATAAGACTGGAAGCCTGCTGATCCTGTTCCCTATTCCTTGGTCCCTGGTCCATGCTTTTTCACAAACCGCCGCCCGCGAACCTCGTACTCCCCGCTCGCCACCAACCCAATCGCTTCGCTGTAGGCAATGTGCTCTTCAGCCAGTATCCGCACCGCCAGAGAATGCGCATCATCGCTCTCCAGCACGGGAATAGCTCTTTGCAGCACAATCACCCCGTGATCCAGACGATCATCCACAAAGTGAACCGTGCATCCCGCCATCTTCACCCCGTAGTCAAACGCCTGCTGCTGCGCCTCCAGGCCCGGAAACGCCGGCAGCAGCGAAGGGTGAATGTTCAATACGCGATTCGGAAACGATGTGACGAACACCGGCGAAAGCAGCCGCATATATCCGGCAAGGCAAACCAGGTCCACCCCGTGCGCCCACAGGCACGCGATCATTTCGGCGTCATGTTCCTGGCGTTTGCGCCCTTTTGAGACAAAGACGTGGCAGGGCAATCCCATCTCCCTTGCCTTTCGAATGCCCTCCGCCTCCTCCACATTCGAAATCACAACCGCGATCTCCACGCCCTTCAGTTTCCCGGCCCGAATCGACTCCGCGAGAGCTAGAAAGTTCGAGCCCCTGCCAGACAGCAGAATGCCAAGCCTCAACGGAGAATGCGTGGATGAGTGAGAGTCCATTCCTATCGGCCTGTCGTTTCCCTGATCACTGTTCGCTCTTCTTCATGTGTAATGCACCCGATGGTCGCCCTTCACTACCCGCCCAATCACAAAAAACTTCTCCTCGGCCCGGTCCAACAGCGTTTTGGTGCGCGTAAACTTCTCCGCCGGAATCGCCGCAATCAGCCCCACTCCCATATTGAAGGTGCGCATCATTTCTTCTTCTGAAACCTGGCCCAGCGTGCGCAGATGTTCAAAAATCGGCAGCACCGGCCACGATCCCATCTCAATGTGCGCTCCCGTGCCCTTGGGCAAAATCCGCGGCAGATTCTCCGTGATGCCGCCGCCGGTAATGTGCGCCATCCCCGTGGTCACGCCCGCCGTCACCAGTTTCTGAATCACATGCAGATAGCTGCGATGCGTCTTCATCAGCGCGACGCCGGCCTTTTCCTTGATGGCCGTTACATATTGCGTTGGCTTGTAGCCGGCTACCTCGAACAGCAGCTTACGCGCCAGCGAGTAGCCATTGGTATGCAGTCCCGTCGAGGGCATTCCAATCAGCACGTCCCCTGGCTTGATTCCCAGGCCCGTCACCATCTTGTCGCGATCCACCGCGCCCACAATGAATCCCGCCAGGTCATACTCGCCATCCTTATAAAACCCTGGCATCTGCGCGGTTTCGCCACCAATCAGCGCGCATCCGTTGGCCTTGCAGCCTTCCGCCAGGCCCGTCACTACGCTTTCCGTCACCTCCGGCTCCAGCTTGCCGCTGGCGAAGTAGTCCAGAAAAAACAGTGGCGTAGCCCCCTGCACGGCAATATCGTTTACGCAGTGATTCACCAGGTCGATGCCCACCGACTGGTGCATTCCCAACTCAAACGCTACCTTCAGCTTGGTGCCCACCCCGTCCGCCGAGCTCACCAGGATGGGATTCTTCCACCGCTGCAGGTCCAGCCGGAACAGCGCGCCAAACCCGCCAATCCCGCCCAGAACATTTCGGTTGAAAGTCTTCTGCGCCAGGTATTTGATTCGATCCTTGGCGCGGTCGCCCCCGCTGATGTCCACGCCCGCGTCGGCGTAGGTCACGGGTTTCAATTTTGTTTGATCAGGCACGATGAGGGCTTTCTGCAGAGGTATCTGCTGAACGGCGCTACAGCGATTTCGATTCTGCTCTATACAGAAAGCTTGAGGCCAAATGGCATTTTTCTCAAGAAAATGCCACCTCGCACAATCTTCAAATGGCAAGATGTGAATCGAAACCGCTCTAGGAGCCGGAAAGGTCGATTCTAGCAGCATTCATCGCCATCATTATGCGGAGGAAAACGCGGAAATCTGTTTTGAACCGGACAAGCTTGCGACCAAAAATGGAAAGCCAGCTTGACATTACGCCGAATCCAAGTTACTCTTTTTGGAAAGCTTACTTTACATGTCGCCCACCATCACAAATCGAGTCAAGGAGCTCCGCACCCTCCGCAGTTGGACCCAGGAGCAACTCGCCGAAGCTGCCGGTGTCTCCCGCCAGAGCATCAACTCCATCGAGCGCAACCGCTACGTACCCAGCCTCGAGTTGGCTCTCACCTTCGCCCGCATCTTCTCCTGCCCTACCGACGAAATCTTCTCTCTGGAGAAACCGCAATGATTCGCAAGCTCATCTATCGCCTTCTCCTGCTCGACCATGTCGCCGACGAGCGCTTCCAGGAACACGGCCGCCGCTCCACTTCGGCCGCCGCCATCGTGGGCGTGTTCACCCTCTTTGTGCTGCTGCAATACCGCCTGCTGGTCGAGCACCATATCAGTTGGGATCTCGTCATCGTGATTTACGCCATGGGCGCCACCAAAATCATCCTCATGCTTTGGTACCGCTTCAGCAATTAGGAGTAGAAAACCATGTGTCTTGCAGCTCGTCGCAGTCTCGACCCCAAAACCCGCCGCATCCTTGTTACCGGGCAGCTTTCGCTCGTAGCTGCCAATCTGCTCTTTCTCTTCGGTCAGCCTTTCGCGCATCTCTATCCCGGTGCTCTGGATGCCCTGCGAGGGTTTCTCCTCGGCCTGGCTATCGTTTTCCTCTTCTGGTCCAACCGTCGCAACTGCAGCGACGCTGAATCCCACGCATAAAGGTGACCATGTCCATACTCGACGAACGCAATCCCGCAAAAACCATTCTGTTCCTGATCCTTCTTCTGATCTTCGCGCAGCTCGACCTCGCCAGCGCCGCCGGCTGGCCGCTCCCGCTGCTCAACCTGCTTCATCTCACCCCGGCGCCCGACGATCTCGTCCGCGGCTGTTGCGCCGGCATCGGCTTCTCCATCGACTTCCTCGCAGTATTCACCATCCTGCGCATCATCGCCCGACGCGCTCTCAGCTCCGCCAGCCCGAACAACAACTGATTCAAACCAACCAGGAAAGGAATCTCATGTATCTCGCAAAATTCACCGCATCCCGCAAATCCCTTCCCGTGGCGCTTTCAATTCTCGTCGTCGGCCTGATGCTCACCACCTGTGCGGGCCCCCTCCGCCAGGGATTCGCCTCCGCGTTCCATCTCACACTCAATCAGGCTGATTTCGCCAATGGATTCTTCATGGGCCTCGGTCTTACCCTCGAAATCGCCGCGCTTTGCCTGCTCTTGGCGCACCTTCCCCACCGGCATCACTCCTCATAAAAACCGCATCCGCTCTGCCGCTGTCGGAATCGGACAACTCTCCAACCGTCCCCAGATTCGGTACCGCCAACGCGCCACCAGCCGATAACCCAAATCGCGAAGCGGTCGTGGAATCCACCCAAACAAAATTCCTGCAACCCGCCAAGGCTGCGGCAACTCGTTCAGAATTTCCCTGGCTGCTTCTGACCGCGTAAACACTCGCTCCTTCGCCCCGCCGGGGTCCCGCACAACCACAACCGTCTCCGGCCCCAGCTCCGAACCTTGGGTGCCGAATCCATGCCGCGCCAGCAGTTCGCTCACCTTCGGGGAATCCGACGCCACAAACCGCAGCCGGTCTTCATGGTCGTGCCGCAGAAACCACCGCACCGTGCGGTTGCAGAATCCGCAGTGGCCGTCGAACACCACCAGCAGCCGGTCTCCGATCCCGTCCAGTCCGTTCACACTCATCCAGATGCCCGCGCAGCAACAAGTGATTCAACTCACCCAATCCGCTTGTATTCCACCTTCTATACTGAACCCATCATGAGCCCCGAAAGCACATCCGCCAACCGCACCCGTTCCCAGGCCCTCCAGCAACGCGCAGAGCGCTTCTTCCCCGGCGGCGTCAACTCCCCGGTCCGGGCCTTCCGTGCGGTCGGTGGCGCGCCGCCCATTGTTGAGAGCGCGCGCGGCGCCTGGATCACCGACGCCGACGGCAATCGCTATATCGACTACTTTGGCTCCTGGGGTCCCATGATCCTCGGTCACGCCTTCCCGCCTGTTGTCGAAGCCATTCAGCGCGCTGCGACAAAATCCGCCAGCTTCGGCGCATCCACCGCCGCCGAAGCCAACCTCGCCGAGCGCGTCATCGCCTGCTATCCGGCCATTGAAAAGCTCCGCTTCGTCAGCTCCGGCACTGAAGCCACAATGTCCGCTATCCGTGTGGCCCGCGCCGCCACCGGCCGCAACACCATCATCAAGTTCGAAGGCTGCTACCACGGCCATTCGGATGGTCTGCTGGTCAAAGCCGGCTCCGGCGTCGCCACCCTCGGCATTCCCGGCTCCGCCGGCGTTCCCGAGGCCATCGCCCACCTCACCCACGCCCTGCCCTACAACGACATCGCCGCTGTCGAGGCCGCCTTCGACGCCCACCCCAACTCCATCGCCGCCATCATCCTCGAGCCCATTGTCGGCAACGCCGGCTGCATCCCCCCCGCTCCCGGCTACCTCGCCGGCCTGCGCGCCCTCACAGAAAGAGAAGGCGCCCTGCTCATCGTCGATGAAGTGATGACCGGCTTCCGCGTCGCCCTCGGCGGCGCCTGCGAACTCTACGGGCTCGATCCCGATCTCATCACCCTCGGCAAAATAGTTGGTGGCGGCCTGCCCGTCGGCGTCTTCGGTGGCAAGCGCCAGTTTATGGACCTGCTCGCCCCCCTCGGCCCCGTCTACCAGGCCGGAACCCTCAGCGGCAATCCATTAGCCATGGCCGCCGGCATCGCCACGCTCTCGTATCTCCAGGACAACGCCGCCGTAGTCTACGCGAAACTCGAATCCACATCCCAAGCCGTCTTTGACGGCGTAGCCGCGGAAGCGGCGAAAGCAGGCATCGCCCTCACGACCAATCGAGTAGGATCCATGGGCACCTGGTTCTTCACTGCCGATCCAGTCACCAACTACGACGAAGCCGCCAAGTCCGACACCGTCGCCTTCGGCCGTTTCCACCGCTCCATGTTGGACCAAGGCATCTGGCTCCCGCCCAGCCAATTCGAAGCCCTCTTTCTGTCGACAGCGCACGGCGAAGCCGAAACCGCCGCAACCATAGCCGCCGCCCGCAACGCCTTTAAAGCTGTCCTCGCATAGCAACGGGCTTACTTAGTCCTTCTTAGCCTTCGCGCGCTCCGCCAGCACTTTCTTGCGATCGCGAATGACCTTCCCCCGTTCCTTCCCCGGCATCGCCAAAATCGTCTTGGTCCGTTTCGGCAACTTCTCATAGATCAAGTCGTGACCGCGCCGCAGCTCGTCTTCAATTTGCCGCGGAGGCAGCGCGTCCCACCGTTCCATGGTTACCCAATGGGCCTTCGCCAGGTAGGGCGATGCAACAATGCCTTCTTCTTCCAACAGCTCATGAAACCGTTCCGCCCCGCAATGAAACCAGAGAACGCCCGTACCCGTGCCGTCCAGATCGGTCATGGCGAACATCTTGCCGCCAATGTCCCGATCGCCGACCCAGTAAACCAGGTGATGCCCCCAGTTGACCGTCTCCGACACATGGGGCAGCGCCATACAAATCGCACGGATACGCTCGTTGTCCATGGGGAGAGTTTAGGACGGAAAGTCCATCGGGGAAAGACGAAAAAACACGCGCCCAAACAGACTGGTTTCCGCCTTGGCGCTTCCCTTCGCTGGGTCAGTACTTCGCCTCAAACACCCGGAACCGCCGTTCCTGTTCCCATTGCGCCGTAGCCTTTTCGCTCCCGTCGAGGAAGTTCTTGCAGTCCGCAGGCGGATTCGCATCGCCGAGAGCGACCGCCTTGCACGGGCCGGCGGCAACGGTGAATATGTCTCGCGACGCCCACAGGCTCTGCCCGGGCAGAAAGTTGTGCTCCATTCCGGTGCGCGCCAGTTCTTTCAGGTCCTGGTAAGTCAGGTGGTAGTCGAGCGCCGCCCGCACGTACTCGTGCGTCAACTCGATGCGGCTTACGCCCTCATCGTCCGTCGAAAGCGCCACCGGCACATGATTGATCCGATACAGCGGAAACGGATGGTGATCGCCCTCGATCCCCAGAATGCCTTCATTCGAGCTCAAGTTGATCTCGACCATGACGTGGTTCTGGGCCAATTCCTTCATCAGGCCTGGAGCGTCATCCTCGTACATCACGTCCACACCGTGCCCAATGCGCTCCGCGTGCCCCAGCTCCACCGCCTGCCGGATGTGGAAGCGCATTCCCTCCGGCGGCACCAGTCCCGGAGCCAGTTCGCCGGCATGCAGGCTGATGTGCACCTGCGGGTAAAGCGAGTGCAGATAGTCCACCATCTTCATGTGCAGCGTGTAATCGCGCATGGCAATCATGTCGTCTTCCGGCTGCACAAAGTTGATGCCCACAAATCCCGGCTCGTGCGCATCCATGCTCTGCTTGATGGTCTCGAAGCCAAGCAGCGTTTGCGCAAAAACTTGCTCCGGCGCATTCGAACGAAGAATCTGGTAAATATAGCGAATCTCCACTTGGCAGGCCGGCGTGGCCTGCGGGGTTCCGCAATGCTCAATCTGGCGCCGCTGCGCTTCCGCGTCGCGGACATTTTCGCGATCGGCCGCAACTTCGTCAAGCACGCCATGATCGAGAAGTGTTTCGCGCATCTTGGGCAGGTCCGGGTTCCAACCGACCTGATGGGCGACGGTTGCGGCGTGGCCGAAGGGCGGGGTCTGCATCAGTTCCAGATATTGCTGGTTCTCGGCAGCCGAGCGACTGGCGACTTCGTCGATCCATTCGCCAACGTGGCTCTTGTTCAACCCGCCGAATCGGCCAAAGGTGCCAAAGAACTGGTCGTGCCCGCTGAACCCCGCGGTGGGCACAAAGCTGCGCATGGAGAAGGAGTCGATCAGCCGGTTGTAAAGGTCCTGGTTCGCAGGCGAAATATTGCCCGTCAGCTCCCCTGCGGGAATCAGTTTTTCCTTACAGGGCGGCGGGGCAAATTTGAGGGCTGCGGAATCGACGCATATGCCATCTTCCGCAGCATCCCGCAGAAACGTCTCCGCATACACGGCACCGGAAAGGTGCACGTGCAGGTCTGCGCCCTTGGGAAAATCCGCGAGGAAAGCGTGCAATCCCAGCGAGCCAGCTTTAACCGCGGAGTTATAGGCACGGGCAGCGCGCGTCTCCGATGAGCCCTCACGAGACGGGTGCGGCTGGGCAACCAGGTCGGCACAAGCGGTCAAAGCAATGCAAGTGAGAATGCAGGCAGTGCATCGCATAATTAACCCAGTGTAGAGCAGCATTCTCAAGTATGTGTACACCTTCGCGTTGATCACCGGCACGAACTTCACGCCTATCGATCCGGTCCCCCGGTTGGCGCGAACAATAGACCTTGTTATACTGCAAAGAGTTGTTGCAGCACGCTGCCAGTGGAATTTCCCGCCTCTTCCGGCTTCGCCCGGAATCCACCTGTAGAGATGCAACCGAAATTTGCACTGAGGCCAGATAGCTCAGTGGTAGAGCGCGGCCCTGAAAAGGCCGGCGTCGGCGGTTCAATCCCGTCTCTGGCCACCACTTCTTTCCCGATCACTCACTTTTTGGGCCACGCGGGCCTCTGCGCGAAGCGACCAATTCAGTCCGCGGCCCTCAGAAAGGCCGGCGTCGGCGGTTCATCCCGTCCATGACCACCACTCCTTTGTTTCCTGATACAGCTCCGCAGGTTCCTTCACATGGCTGTCTGGGGTCGTCGGCATTCCATTCCCGCCTCACTCCTTCGATTCAACGGACTTTCCCACCGTTTTCTTAAGAAACTAAAGCCTCTTCGCCCACTCAGCTATCAAATTGGATTGTCAGTGGTTGCGGGCGAATGCGATACTGCGCCTCGTCGCAGGATGGAGCTGCCCCATGGCTCAACACCAGTATCAGACGGGCTTCGGCAATGAGTTTGCCACGGAAGCCCACTCCGGCGCTCTTCCGCAGGGCCAGAACGCTCCGCAACACGCACCGCTAGGCCTCTACACCGAACAAATCAGCGGCACGGCCTTCACCGCGCCGCGTGCTCTCAACCGCCGCACATGGAGCTACCGCATTCGCCCGTCGGTCATGCATGAGCCATATCGCGAGTACTCTGGCAGCCCGCTCCTGCGCAGCGGTCCATTCAACGAGCTGCCCACGCCGCCCAACCAGATGCGCTGGAATCCTCTCCCCATCCCAACGGAGAAGACTGACCTCGTTGACGGAATCGTCACCCTCGGCGGTAGCGGCGACCCCGCGATGCAGGACGGCGTAGGCGTTCACCTCTACGTGGCCAACACCTCCATGCACGACCGTTTCTTCTACAACGCCGATGGCGAGATGCTGATCCTCCCCCAACAGGGCCGCCTGCTCCTGCGCACCGAACTCGGCGTCCTTGAAGTTGCGCCCGCCGAACTAGCAGTCATTCCACGCGGCATCAAATTCCGCGCCGAACTGCCCGACAGCACCGCCCGCGGATATATCTGCGAGAACTATGGCCAGAGCTTCCGCCTGCCCGACCTCGGTCCCATCGGCGCAAACGGCCTTGCCAATTCGCGCGACTTTCTTACTCCCGTCGCTGCCTATGAAGATCGCGAAGGCGCGTTTGAGGTCATTGCCAAGTTCCTGGGCCGCTTGTGGCGAGCCGACATCGACCATTCGCCGCTCGACGTCGTCGCATGGCACGGCAATTACGCGCCCTACAAGTACGACATGACCCGCTTCAACTGCATCAACACGGTCAGCTTCGATCACCCGGATCCGTCCATCTTTACCGTGCTCACCGCGCCCTCCGGCCTTCCCGGTACAGCAAACGTGGACTTCGTCATCTTCCCGCCCCGTTGGATGGTAGCCGAGCACACATTCCGCCCGCCGTGGTTTCACCGCAACATGATGAACGAGTTCATGGGACTCATTCTCGGCCAATACGACGCTAAGGCGGAGGGCTTCCTTCCCGGCGGCGCCAGCCTGCACAACTGCATGTCAGGCCATGGTCCAGACGCCGAGACCTTTGAGCGTGCTAGCGCCGCCGACCTAAAGCCCCACTATATCGATGGCACACTGGCCTTCATGTTTGAAACGCGCCTCCCCGTCCGGCCCACCCGCTTTGCGCTCGAGGAAAAGATTCTGCAGCATGAGTACTATGAGTGTTGGCAGAGCCTGAAGAAAAACTTCCCGAGCGCGGGCTAGTCGAAGCGGGAGCACGTTCTTGATCGAAGCGTTCTCAAGGTCCGAATGGAACCGCACCAGTTGGGTTGAGTCGGCCAACGAATCTGGCTGCGGGTTTCCCCTCCAGAGTCTTCCGTACTGCATTGTCGCCGGGCCTCATGGACGTGGCCGCGTTGCCGTCGGCATCGGCGCATTCATCCTCGACCTCCACAAATGCCACGGCGCAGGCCTTCTCGAAAGCTTGCCTGCCCCAATCCTCGCCGCCTGCGAAGCCAACACCCTCAATGCCCTCATGGCCTGCGAACCGCCCGCGCACGCCGCATTGCGGACCCGCCTGATGGCTCTTCTCGACGTAGCCGCTGACGAGCCTACGCGCCAAGCAGTCGGCGCTGCGCTGGCCCCTTGTAATGAAGCAACCCTGCTCAAGCCCGTAAAGCCCGCCAACTACACTGACTTTTACGCCTCCATCCATCACGCCACGCGCGTCGGCAAGCTCTTTCGGCCCGAGAATCCGCTCCTTCCCAACTACAAGCATGTCCCCATCGGCTACCACGGCCGCGCCTCATCAATTGTTGTATCCGGCACTCCCATCCGCCGCCCGCAGGGTCAAATGCGCCCATCTGAAGCAGACGCCCTCCCCAACTTCGGCCCCACCGCTTTCCTCGACTACGAAATCGAAATTGGCATCTACGTCTCAACCGCCAACCCGCTCGGCGAACCCGTCCCTATCAGCCACGCCGCGGAACATATCTTCGGCCTCTCGCTGCTCAATGACTGGTCCGCTCGCGATATCCAGGTTTGGGAAAATCAACCCTTGGGTCCGTTCCTTGCCAAGAGCTTCGCCACCAGCGTTTCCCCGTGGGTCGTCCCCTTGGCCGCGCTGGCGCCGTTTCGCGTCCCGGCAGCGCCGCGCCCTTCCACCGATCCATCGCCTCTGCCATACTTGAGTGACCCGACAGATCAGTCCGCCGGCGCCATCGACCTCACCGTCGAAGTCTGGCTTCTCACCCCTTCCATGCGCCATAACTCCCATCCCCCGCACCGCCTCAGTCAAGCCAATCTGCGCCACCTTTACTGGACTCCCGCGCAGCTCATCGCCCACCACACCAGCAACGGATGCAATCTGCTCCCCGGCGACCTCCTCGCCACCGGCACCGTCTCCGGCCCTGCCGACGAATCCGCCGGTTGCCTGCTCGAACTTTCCGCCGGCGGAAAGCAGCCCATTGCGCTACCCAACGGCGAAACCCGCAGCGCCCTCCAGGACGGCGACGAGGTCATTCTGCGCGGCTTTTGCCGCCGCGAAGGCTTCCCCGATATCTGCCTCGGCGAATGCCGCGGCCTGGTATTGCCTGCGCTCTAACCCCACCTTCAATCGTTAAGTCAAAGTCACCTCAGAGCGTCTGAAAGATAAGCCCTCAACCAGAACTTCCGTCTATTCGCTATTCAAAATCATCTCTTCGGAAGCCTATCCTCTTGTGCAGTTGTGATCGGAATCACCCCGAAATTCCTTCCGTTCACAACCTAACCGGAGGTCCCATGGCATCTTTTGCCCCAAGCACGGTCCAAACCGGACAGGATTTTCTGCCCCTCAAGGGCACAGACCACGTCGAGTTTTACGTAGGCAATGCCCGTCAGGCGGCCTACTACTACCGAACCGCATTCGGCATGAGCCTCGTTGCCTACGCCGGTCCTGAGACCGGCCAGCGCGATCGCGCGTCCTACGTCGTCCAGCAAGGCAAGGTCCGCTTTGTGCTCACCACCTCCTTGCGTCCCGGCAGCCCCATTGCCGACCACGTTGCAAAGCACGGCGATGGCGTCCGCGTAATTGCTCTCGAAGTCGAAGACGCACGCCAGGCCTGGTACGAGACCACTTCCCGCGGTGCCCGCTCCGTCGCAGCCCCAACGGAGACCGGCGACGAGTATGGCCGCATCACCACCTCCTCCATCGCCGCCTACGGAGACACAATCCACACCTTTGTCGAGCGCCACCATTACAACGGTCCGTTCTTCCCCGGCTTCCGCACCCACGCTACCGACACCGTAGCCCGTCCAACCGCTCTCAAGCATATCGACCACATGGTGGGCAACGTGGGCTGGCACGCCATGGATGAGTGGGTCAGCTTCTACTCCCATGTCATGGGCTTTCAGCTCTATCAGCACTTTGACGACAAGGACATCTCCACCGAGTACTCCGCGCTCATGTCCAAGGTCATGTCCAACGGCAATGGCTATGTAAAATTCCCCATCAACGAGCCGGCCGAGGGTCGTCGGAAATCGCAAATCGAGGAGTATCTCGACTTCTACCAGGGCCCCGGTGTCCAGCACATCGCCCTTGCCACCGACGATATTCTTTCCACCGTTTCAAGCATGCAGGCCCAGGGCGTCGAGTTCCTCACCGTCCCTCACACCTATTACACCGAGTTAGCCGCCCGCGTCGGCCGGATCGACGAACCCATCGAAGATCTCGAGCGTCTCGGTATCCTTGTCGATCGCGACGACGAAGGCTACATGCTGCAAATCTTCACCCGCCCCGTCGAAGACCGCCCCACCTTGTTCTACGAGATCATCCAGCGTAAGGGCAGCCGCAGTTTTGGCAAGGGCAACTTCAAAGCGCTGTTTGAAGCAATCGAGCGTGAGCAGGCGCTCCGAGGCAACCTCTAATGGCCACCACCGTGTCATTGCCCAAGGCCGCGTCGTTCCTCACCCAGCAGGATTACGCCGCTTACACCCCCGAGCAGCACGGCATCTGGGCCGAGCTTGTGCGCCGCCGCATGAGTCAACTGGAACGCCACGCCGCTCAGGAATATCTCGACGGCTTCGACACTCTCTGCCTGCCCTATGACCGCCTCCCGAACCTGGCCGCCGTCTCAGCCCGGCTCGAGCGCCGCACCGGCTGGAACACCACGCCCGTCAGCGGTTTCATGCCCGCGGCCGCCTTCTTTGAAATGCTCGCCGCGCGCCGATTTCCCACCACCACCTGGCTCCGCAGCCGCGACTCGCTTGAATACACACCCGAGCCGGACATCTTCCACGACGTCTTCGGCCACGTCCCCATGCACGCCCATCCGGTTTTCGCGGACTTCCTCGCCCACTACGGCCAGGTCTGTTTGCGCATTCAGGATGAGGCCATCCTCGAGCGCATCGGCCGCGTCTTCTGGTACACCGTCGAGTTCGGCCTCATCTATCAGGACAACCAGGTCAAGGTCTATGGCAGCGGGTTGATCAGCTCCAACGGCGAATGTTCTAACGTGCTGCATAACGGCTGCGCTGTGCGCCCATTCACCCTCGACGAAGTATTGCGCACACCCGTCAAAGTCGACCAAATGCACCACCTGCTCTTCGCCATTCAGAGCTTCGACCAGATCTACGAAGCCATGCAAACGCTGGAGGCCCGCGTCAACCAAGGCTCTCGCCTCGACGATTGACCCGCAAATGCGCGCCGGCTGTTTGCCGCAGGAATAGCCACGCAACGCGCCCGCAGGCCTCTTTCCGTGCCCGACATGAATCCAACAGGGTACGCAGGTCTATGCCCCTCGGTCGCCCGGCAATACAAAATTGGCCATCGCGTATCCGCAAAATGCGTCAATAGTAAAAGACATGCTATAGTCTGGCAGTTTTCATGGCCAATCTTCATGGACGGTGTGATGGGGAACGATCTTAAGTTCGACAACAGACTTCGATCAAAGCTCGACTCGCAGTCTCCGCGTGCCGTTACGAACCAAACAGCGCTCAGGGAATTGATGGCGGTGCTGCGCACAGAGGAGGATTCCATCCGTCTCGGCGGTGGCCCCAAAGCCGCGGAAGCCCAGCGCGCCAAGGGCCGACTCACTGTAAGAGAACGTCTCAGCCTGCTCCTCGACGAAGGTACTGAGTTATTGGAGTTAGGCCTCTGGGCCGCGTACGGAATGTACAGCGAATATGGGGGCGCTCCCGGCGCTGGCGTAGTCACCGGACTCGGTCGCGTCTGTGGGCGTCTGTGCATGATCATCGCTAACGACGCCACCGTGAAGGCCGGCGCGTTCTTCCCCATGACGGCCAAGAAGGTGCTCCGCGCGCAGACCATCGCCCTCGAAAATCGCATCCCCACCCTCTATCTCGTCGACTCTTCCGGAGTCTTCCTGCCCCTTCAGGAAGACGTCTTTCCCGATACCGACGACTTCGGCCGAGTCTTCCGCAACAACGCCGTCATGAGTTCGCTCGGTATTCCGCAAATCACGGCCATCATGGGCATGTGCGTCGCTGGAGGCGCCTATCTTCCGGTCATGACAGATACGGTCCTCATGACAGAGGGCTCCGGCCTATTTCTTGCCGGACCGTCGCTTGTGCAGGCAGCCATTGGTCAAAAGACAGACCCCGAGGAGTTAGGCGGCGCAACAATGCATGCCGAGATATCGGGAACCGTCGACTTCAAAGAGCCGAACGACCATCTCTGCATCGCCCGCCTCCGCTCCCTCGTCGATAAGATGGGCGACAGGCATAACTCTGAATCCCGCACCCCGCAAACGGAACGCAATGTATATAACTCCATCGCCTTCGATGAAACAATGGATGCGCCCGCATTCGCCGCCGACGACTTATACAGCCTCTTGAATCCCGCCCCCGGAGCAAGCAATGTCTACGACATGCACGAAGTCATTGCCCGCATCGTCGACCGCAGTGAGTTCGATGAGTACAAAGCCGACTTTGGCCGCACTCTGCTTTGCGGATATGCGCGTATCGGCGGCCATGCTGTCGGCATCGTCGCCAATCAAAAAACCAACCAGAACCAAACCGTCGCCATGGGCCCCTCAGCAGGCATGAACCGCATCGAAGTCGGCGGGGTCATCTACACCGAGAGCGCACAAAAGGCCGCCCGCTTCATCATGGATTGCAACCAGAACCTGGTACCCCTGATCTTCCTTCACGACGTCAATGGATTCATGGTCGGCAAGGATGCGGAATGGTCGGGCATCATCCGTGCCGGAGCCAAAATGGTCTCCGCTGTCAGCACCAGTGTCGTTCCCAAAATCAGCGTCATCATCGGCGGGAGCTTTGGCGCAGGACATTACGCCATGTGCGGCAAAGCGTACGACCCGCGCTTCCTCTTTGCGTGGCCCACCGCGCGTTATGCCGTCATGAGCGGTGCATCCGCGGCCGGAACCCTCGCCGAAGTTCGCGCCAAACAGATGGAACGCGGCGGCAAGACGTTGTCCGGAGCAGAGAAGAAAGCCCTCTACGACGAGATCAAGAACACCTACGATGCACAAGCGGATCCCCGTTATGGCGCAGCCCGCCTTTGGATCGACGCAATCATTGATCCCGCCAATACCCGTGATGTCCTGGTCACCTCGCTGGAAGCCTGCGCCTTGAATCCCGATGTGCCCCGATTCAATTCCGGCGTCCTTCAAACGTGATCTCCGTAAATCTCACGACGACAATCTTTTTTGTGAACATCCCCGGCATGGCAGCACAGCGCAAAGGAGCCCCTGATGAAACTTGAACTGGAGTCCGAGACGAGCTTATATCCGTTCGTATTGACGGAAGATCAGGAGCATCTCCGCCGGGAGATTCGCGAATTCGCTGCGGTAGAGATTGCCCCGAATGTAATGGCATGGGATGAAACTTGCGACCTTCCCACAGCAGTTATCCGGAAGCTCGGCGGAATGGGTTTGCTCGGCGTCATCTTCCCGCCGGAGTACGGCGGCGCCGGCCTCGGATACGTGGACTACGTGCTCGCCATCGAAGAGTTATCCGCTGTTGATGGGTCGGTTGGTATCACCGTGGCCGCCCATAACTCGCTCGGGACAAATCATATCTTCCTGGCTGGTAACGAGGCGCAGAGGAAGAAGTACGTGCCACTGCTCGCGAGCGGCGAATGGCTGGCTGCATGGGCACTCACCGAGCCAGGATCCGGCTCCGACGCCAGCGCTGCTCGCACCACCGCCGTGAAAAAGGGGGACCGCTATGTGCTCAACGGCAACAAGACCTTCATCACCAACGGCAGCCACGCCGACGTTGCAGTCGTCATTGCAGTGACGGACAAGACCAAAGGTACGCACGGCCTTTCGGCATTCCTGGTAGAGAAGGGAACGCCCGGATTCAGGCCTGGCAAGAAAGAAAACAAGCTCGGCCTCCGGGCAAGCGATACCAGCGAGCTGATTCTTGAGGATTGCGAAATCCCTGCGGAAAACCTGCTCGGTGCGGAAGGCGAAGGCTTCATCGATGCCATGCGTGTTCTCGATGGTGGCCGCATCTCCATCGCCGCATTGGCGCTCGGCATCGGGCGCGGTGCGCTCGATGCCACATTGAAGTATGTCAAAGAACGTCGCCAGTTCGGCAAAGCCATCGCGGAGTTTCAAGGCATTCAATGGAAACTCGCGGACATGGCCACCGAACTCGATGCCGCGCGGCTCCTCACCCAGCGCGCCGCGGTTCTCAAGGATGCCGGGCGCAAAGTAACTCGCGAATCATCCATGGCAAAACTCTTCGCCAGCGAAGTCGCAGTGAGCATCTGCAACGAGGCCGTGCAGCTATTCGGCGGATATGGCTTCATCAAGGACTATCCGGCCGAGAAGTATTATCGCGATGTAAAGTTATGCACCATCGGCGAAGGAACAAGCGAGATTCAACGCATGGTTATCGCCAGGGAGATTCTCAAGGTTTATCCGTCACGCGGGTAAGTAACTGCCAATGTCACAAACGTTTTGGAACGCCATATGAATGAGTCAGTCAAGATCGTGGAGTGTCCAAGAGATGCATGGCAGGGATTGCCTGCGATCATTCCTGCACCGCAAAAGGCCTGCTATCTACAAAAGCTCATCGCGGCTGGCTTCACAACTATCGATGCGGTAAGTTTCGTCTCACCTGCAGCAGTTCCGCAGATGGCAGACTCCGAGCAGGTCCTCGAACTTCTGGACGTCCCGGAAAACCTGGAAATCATCGGAATCGTCGTAAACGAAAAAGGCGCAGAGCGCGCAATCGAAGCTGGCGTCGTACAGACCTTGGGATTCCCGTACTCCATCTCGCCCGAGTTTCTGCGCAGGAATCAGAAGCAAACGCAGGAAGAAGCGCTGCGCGTATTAGGATCGATCGCCGCTCTCGCGGAAGACGAAGGAAGGAATGTGGTTGCCTACATTTCCATGACGTTTGGCAATCCCTATGGCGATCCATGCAGTATCGAAGCGGTTGTCCAAGCATGCAGGAAGCTAACACATATTGGCATCTGGCAGATTTCGCTCGCCGACACTGTAGGCCTCGCAATGCCTGCGCAGATTGAAGAAACGGTAACTCGTGCTCTCGAAGCGAGCGAAGGCGCCGAGATCGGCGTGCACCTGCATTCAAGGCCGCAAGACGCGGCGCTGAAAATACGCGCCGCTTATCGCGCCGGTTGCAGGCGATTCGATTCAGCCATCGGCGGCCTGGGAGGTTGTCCCTTTGCGCAGGATGCTCTGGTCGGAAACATCGCTACAGAGACGTTGATTGCGGAGCTGAACAATCTCGGAGCGGATGTCTCGCGCTTTGAGCCGCTCGATGAATTGCGATCTGCCAGCGCCGCAATTGCAACAGATTTCGGCACCGCGTCGAGCTGATTGGCATTCGAAAGTTATTTGAAGTCCTGGAGGACCGGCTTGAGTTATAGAACGATTCTGGTAACAGACGACGCGGATATCCGAACCATTACATTGAATCGCCCCGAGCGCCGCAACGCCATGACTCCCGAAATGCAATCGGAATTGATTTCCGCCATGGATGAGTCGGCCGTTAGCTCCTGCCGAGTCGTCATCTTTCGCGGTGCAGGCGATGCATTTTGTTCCGGTCTCGATCTGTCGGCATTGCAAACCATGAACGACAAAACCGCAGCCGACCATCGCGCCGATGCGCAACGCATCGCAACGATGTTTCGAACCTTGTATGAGCTACCCAGGCCCACCATCGCAGCAGTGCATGGCGCGGCAGTTGCGGGTGGAACGGGCATCGCCACCATCTGCGATTTCACTCTCGCAGTCCCGTCCGCAAAGTTTGGCTATACAGAAGCGCGCATCGGTTTTGTGCCCGCCATTGTGTCTGCATTTCTCGCTTTGCAAATTGGGGACAAGCGGAGCCGCGATCTGCTCCTCACCGGCCGCCTCTTCGACGCAAACGAGGCACACCGTCTAGGACTGGTCAATGAAGTAATCGACGCAGATGCACTCGACCAACGCGTCCAGACACTGGCGCAAGCCCTCGCGGCAAACAGTCCGCAATCGCTGGCCGCCACCAAGTGTTTGCTTGCAGCGCAGAACAAAACCTGGCTTGATGCGACAATAACCCAAGCCCTCGATGCAAACGCAAAAGCCCGGAAGACAGCCGATTTCGAAGAGGGGATTGCGGCGTTCCTCGAGAAGAGAAAGCCTGTCTGGTCAAAGTAGAGTCTGTTACAGCTACACAACCGCATGATGGAATCGCACGGCAGCCCCAGTTCGCCGCGCCACAAGATCGCGAGTTACACCCTCCCCCAACTCAACCACTTCAAACCCAGCCGGTGTAACATCCATCACGCACAAATCGGTTATAACCCTTTGAACCACGCGAGTTCCTGTAAGTGGAAGCGTGCATGCACGCAGCAGCTTCGGACTTCCATCCTGTGCCACATGCTCCATAATCACAATCACGCGCTGTACACCCGACACCAGGTCCATTGCCCCGCCCATACCCTTCACTCGTTTGCCGGGAATCATCCAGTTAGCCAGGTCGCCCCGCTCAGAAACCTGCATCGCCCCCAGAATCGCCAAATCGATGTGGCCGCCACGGATCATCGCGAACGAGTCCGCGCTGGAGAAAGTAGCTGCCCCCGGAATGAACGTCACCGTCTGCTTTCCCGCATTGATCAGATCGGCGTCTACCGCATCTGCAAGCGGGAACGGACCCATTCCTAGCAGTCCGTTCTCCGACTGCAACGTAACCGTGATCCCCGCTGGAATGTGATTTGCAACTAGCGTAGGGATACCAATTCCCAGGTTCACATAGAAACCGTTCTTCAATTCCCGGGCCGCACGCGCAGCCATTTGTTCACGAGTCCACGCCACTGGTTTACGCCTCTCGGGTAGTTACTTTTTCAATTCGCTTTTCAGGGTTGGGATTGTGCACCAACCTATGAACGAAGATACCCGGCGTGTGAATCTCATCCGGGTCAAGTTCGCCCGGTTCCACGATAATCTCTGCCTCGGCCACAGTAATCTTCCCGCATGTTGCCGCGTTGGGATTGAAGTTCCTCGCGGTTCGCCGATAGATAAGATTCCCGAGTCGATCGGCCTTCCACGCCTTCACCAACGCCACATCCGCCTGAATGCCTCGCTCAAGAATATAACTCACCCCGTCAAATTCCTTGTGTTCCTTTCCCTCAGCCACCAGCGTCCCAATCCCCGTTCGCGTATAGAAGCCCGGAATCCCCGCGCCCCCTGCGCGCATGCGTTCGGCCAGCGTGCCTTGCGGGCAAAACTCCACTTCCAATTCCCCTTCAAGATACTGCCGCTCAAACTCGTTGTTCTCGCCCACATAACTCGATATCATCTTCTTCACTTGACGGCTCTCAAGTAGCAGCCCAATGCCCCAGCCATCCACGCCCGCATTGTTACTGGCAATGGTCAAATTACGAACGCCTGTCGCGCGCAACGCAGTTATCAACGCTTCAGGGATACCGCAGAGTCCAAACCCGCCAATCGCCAGTAACATCCCATCACGCACAATGCCATCCAGCGCAGACCGTGCATCCGGCCACAGCTTCGTATATGCCGATCCGTTCTCCGCTCCCGTTTCCACCATCGCTTCCTCTCCTGGCAAAGGCTTGGCGCACCCCAATCCTATCCTCTAACTCAAGCCTATGGAATCCCCAAGGCTCATTTCGCCACCAACTATTGATGGCTCCCAACATCCCCATCCAGCGCTCCTCCTCCGCGTTAGCCCGACCGCTTTTCGTTCGAGGCCGCTCTCTTGCAAGGAATTGGCGGGAATCGGTAGGATGGCCGCGTAGAGGAGATCCCATGAATCGTCGTGAATTTGCAGCGCTGGTTCCCGTGCTTCTGGCCGCGCCCGGCATCGCGGACGCCGTGGAAGTCCAGGCGCCCAGCCCTCAAACTGCTGTGACACCCCACTCGCTTTCGTCGCTGAAGTCGGGCCAGTATGTGTGGGGCGCGGCTTCCCACCCAGGGACGCCGCGGGTCTCGCATTCGTTTTTGACAGGGATGCTGCCCGACAATATTCGACTGGAGGCGCACGTGACGTTCCTTGCGCCGGGCGCGCCGCCGGAGAAGATTGAGCACCAC